>Ga0075421_100000094_pt1 | contig 70690 bp, 51 predicted proteins | sample SoiMetdeltSBSDD5_FD_75292 | JGI IMG/M metagenome (GOLD analysis project Ga0075421, IMG submission 75292) | Bulk soil microbial communities from a Populus tree surrounding site in Tennessee, USA - Soil MetaG P. deltoides SBSDD5 | ecosystem: Environmental > Terrestrial > Soil > Tree plantation... | reverse complement strand
CGCATTTGCGGTGAGTTCGTCATGCGCCCGCCGATCCGGTCGGTCAGGTATTCGGCCGTGGCCGGGATTTCGCTGTGATTCAACGCCTCGTCGATGATGCGATTGATCATCGCCCAGTCGGCGCTGCCGACTGCGCTCGAGGCGACGACGAAACACGCGACCAGAGCAGCCAGGAACGTTCGCATCGCCGGAGTCCCCTTGTGGTTAGAGCGAGAGGTGACCACGAGTATAGCGTGGCGCCCTCGCATCACCTCGCTCGACGACTACAGCCGTTTTCACATTGTGCTCGAACGCGAATTTTTGGACAGCAGGACTCGCCTTGAGCACCAGGGACTGACAGCTACGCCGAACTGCAAACTGCTCTAGTCGGTACGTAGCGCGATCATCGGCACCAGAGCTGCCGCCCTCGACGCCGGCACTACGGAGGCAACGAATGCGGCGAACGCGAGCGCGGCAGCGGCCACGCTCAACGCCACCGGATCCCAGAAGGACACGCCGTACAGCTGTGCCGACAGCAGATATCCAGCCCCCACCGCGAGCGGCGCGCCGAGCACGAGGCCGAGTGCGACGCGCTTGAACGAGCCGCCCAGCACCATGCCGATGACGTTGCGGCGATCGGCGCCGAGCGCCATGCGCACGCCGATCTCGCTCCGGCGGCGCGCCACGGTGTACGCCGTGACGCCGTAGAGGCCGATCGCGGCCAGGACCAGCGCAACGACGCCGAAGAGGCCGGCAAGGCTGGCGACGGCGCGCTGCTGGTCGAAGGACCGTGCCACCTGTTCTTCGAGCGTGCGGATGTTGATCACGGTCAGGTTGGGATCCAACTCCGAGAGCGCGCGCGCCACGAGCCCCTCCCGCGTGCCCTGCGGCATGTTGGTCACGAGCAGGATGCCGCCGACGTAGTGCGAGGCGGTCTCGACGCCCTGCATCATCGGGTTCGCATAGCGCACGGTTTGCGCCAGAGGCACGAAGAACATCGGGCGCGCCGGTCGATCCAGTTGAAAACCGGCGAACTTGGCGTCACCGACAATTCCCACGATACGAAACGTGTTGACGTTCTCCGGCAGGTTCAGCCCGAAGCGCCGATCGATCGGATCCTCTCCGGACGTGAAGAAGCGCCGCACGAATGCCTCGTTCACGACCGCGACGTTTTCCGACAGCTCGTTGTCGCCATCTGTGAAGTAGCGGCCGCGAACGAGCTTCACGCCCAATTCCTGGAGGTAGCGAGTGCTGACGCGGTCCCACGAGGAGCCGATGTCCGTGCCCGGAGCGGGCCGAGGCTTTCCAGCGACCAGTACCGCTTCGCCCCAGTTGTTCGTGAGCGGGTTGTAGAGCGCGAGACCGACGCCTCGCACACCGGGGATGCCCGCGAGCCGCGCTTCCACGTTGCGATAGAGCGCCGTGAGACTCTCACCCGCGAAGGAAGACGACGGTCGGCCGACAGACACGAGCATGCGGCCGCTGCTCTCGAAGCCGAAGTCCTGCCCTTCGAGGTTGCCCAGACTGCGGCCGAGCATCGTCGATCCGGCGACGAGTACTACCGAGAGAGTGGCCTGTACTACGAGGAGTGTCGTGCGCGTGAACGACGCGCCGTCGCCAATCGAACGTCCGGTACCTCGCAGCGCCTCGATTGGATCGGTACGAGTCGCAAACCATGCCGGCGCGGCGCCGAACAGCACGCCGGTGATTAATGCTAGTCCAACGGCAAAGGCCAGCACCATCGGTGAAGGCGAGATGTCGATTGGCAGCGTTGTCGCGCCGACGAACGCGAGGGAGAGCAGCAGCCGAGCGGCACCGATGGCGACGACGAGCCCGACCACCGCGCCGCCTACGGCCAGCAGTACGCTTTCAACCAGTGCTTCGACGACGATCTGTTTGCGTGAGGCGCCGAGGGCCAGGCGCACGGCGATCTGGCCGCGCCGTGCCACTGCGCGGGCGAGCAGCAGGTTGGCAACATTGGCGGCGGCGATGAGCAGCACCATCGCACACACCACCAGCAGAATCCGCAGGCTGCGCCCGTACTGCTCCTTCATCAAACCGACGCCTGCGCCGGCAGGCACCACGGTGATGACCTGTTCAGACATCCTGCGCTCGATTTCCGGCATCCAGGCGGCGGGATATCCGGCGTCGCCCCGCATCCACTGCTGGAGCATCACCGTGAGCCGCGGCTCCATGCCGTCGATCGAGCCGTCGGCACGCAGTCGTCCGATCACACGCAGCCACGCGGACGAGCGCGCGCGGAGGAGGGAGGTGGCGGTGCCGGAGATGAGCGGTTCGTGCTGCAGCGGAAGCCAGAGGTCCGGCGGGTCGGCGCGCAGTGTCTCGCCGAAGAAGCCCGGTGGCGCGATCCCGGCAACCGTGAACGCGTGGCCTTCGATCATCAGCGTGGAACCCACCACCGACGCGTCGCCGCCGTAGAGACCTTGCCAGGCGTGGTATGCCATCACCACCACGGGGTCGGCGTCCGGGCGGTCGTCCCCGGCGGTGAAGACACGACCGCTGAAGGTACCCACGCCCAGCGTCGTGAAGTAGCCGCCGGTTGCATACATCGTCCGGAGCGGCCGCGGCGCCTCGGCCACGCCTTGACGCCGGACGCTCATGCGACCCACGAACGTCTGAAACGCGGTGATGTCCTCGAATTGCGGGGTCTCGGCCTTGATCCGCTCGAACACCGGAAACGAAAAGAACCCCCAACGACCTTGGGGGCTGCCCTGGACGCAGCAATTACCGCCGTCGCCGACGCGGTAGAGGCGCGACGGATCGGTCACCGGAAGAGACTTCAGCATCAGGGCGTGCATGAGCGTAAAGATCGCCGTCGTGCCGCCAATGCCCAGTGCGAGTGTAAGCACGGCCGTGGTGGCGAAGACTCGCGCCGAGCGGAGTGTGCGGAGGGCGTACGCCATGTCGCCGAAGAGAGAAGTCATGGCTGGTTTAGACGAATCAACGTGCGGAGGCGTTGGCCGGTTAACAGCGTCGCGCGAACGTTGGAGAGGCCGTGGACCCAGCTATTGATTCCCGCAGGTGCCTGGCCAACCCTGCTCGCACGCCCGCGCGTAGAGCTGCGCGGGCTCTCGATCCGGGAACGGGCCTTTGCTCCCGCGCAGGATGAACCGGTAGTCGGCAACCGTCGGCGCGTCGCGGCGGAACATGTTGCCCTGCGTGATGGCGGACGTGTTGTCGCAGCCGGCGGAGAATCGCAGCACGCACGCGCGCTCGAACACCATTGCCGCGCGGCGGCGATTGTCGTAGCGCTCGGCCAGCAGAATGCCGAGCTCGTTACACGCCCATCCGGACCCGTCCTCGCAGTAGCCGTCCTCGAGATAGTAGAGATCGTCGCAGGCGCTGCCCGCGTCGGCAGCGCACGCCTTCTGCCAGAACGGCAACCATTGCCCGGGATGCTTGTCGCCCAGATACCCCGAGGCGCTCATGGCGCCGAACGCAATCACCCACACGATTATGTACGCCAGGTTAGGGTTGCCCTTGCTCCAGAGAACCGATCCCTCCGCATGGAGCCTGCCTCGCCATAGCCGCGAAGCGGCGACGGCGGGTGCCAGCCGGTCGAGCAGCTTGACGGACAGGTTGAGCAGCGGCACCTGCAGCAGCTTGTCGTAGAACCCCGGCATCCCCGCGCGTATCAGCACGCTGTACAGCAGGCAGGTGCTGAGACCGTAGAGCACGCCGTACAAGATGCGCCCCGGCACGGTGCGCGGCGACGTGGCCGGATCGGTGAACAGCAGGTGCATGCCAAGGAACACGGCAATGGGCACATGCGAGTCGGAGAAGAAATACATGCCGGTCGCGGCGTAGTAGATCGCGCTGAAGACGAACGTCGTCACCACGGCCGACATGGTCATCGGCGTGACGCCAAACAGGTACTGCCCCGGCATCGCGAAGAGAAAGATCGCGAGATACATCTGTGGCGGGTAGAACTGTGTGGTCGCCACGTCGTAGCCCCAGGTGGTCAGGCTCGCGTTCGTGAGCAGCAGGAGCGCCGATGCTACGGCCAGCGGGAATGACGAGGGATTGAAGATGTGCGTGTTCACCCCGTCCCGCGTCCAGCGCAGGAACTCCTTGGCGAGAAAGCCGAGCGCCACCATCGCGAACTGGAAGTAAAACCAGTCGTCCTTGAACCAGAGGAACAAGTTGATGCTGAAAATGATGGGGACCGGACCGAAGCCGAGCCCGAATTTGCGCCGGTGCGTCCATGAGAGCAGGCTATCGAAGCCGTAGGCGAACAGGAGCTGCGCCACAATGAGTGGCGCGGCGTGATAGACCTCGCGCCAGTAGTAGCCCCAATACAGGATCACCGCGCCCTGCTGGCAGGCCTGCAAGTAGTGCTGGCGGCGCAGCATGATCTCGAGCGCCACCTTCTGCCCACGGCGCAGAACGCCAAACAGCAGCCCGCTCCATGCGAGGAGGAACAGCGCTGCGGCAACGATGGATGCGCGCACCGTGGGACGCTGCTGCAGCAGGGAGAGTTGGCTGAGCACGAGCAAGCCGGCGACGAAGCAGCCGTTGAGGACAAACGCGCCACCAGCCGACAGCCTGGTGCCGGCAGCTGGTACAACGGTCAGCTTGTCCACCGTAGCCTTGGCGGAGGTGGACGTTCGCGCAGATCTGGCCGCTCCTCTGAACCTCGTCATCGATCGCCTGAATCAAGGAGAACGCCCATTTTATAGTGTCGTTGTCGCATAATGGGTCTTCCCCGGAGCGCAAGAGGTACTCATGACCCGTATGCTTCTTCTGCTGGTCGCAGCGTTCAGCCTCGCAATGGCAGGACGCTCCGTTAGCGCCCACCATTCGGAGGCGGCGGAGTTCGACTCGACGAAGCCGGTGAAGGTCAAGGGCACGATCTCAAAAGTCGAGTGGCTGAACCCGCATGTCTGGTTCTATGTCGATGTGAAGGACGACTCCGGCAAGATCACCACCTGGGGCTTCTCCAACGCGCCGCCCGGAGCGCTGATGCGCAGAGGTATCACGAAAGAGGCGCTCAAGATCGGGGCCGAGGTGACTGTCGAGGGTGTGCGTGCGAAAGACGGATCGAACAACGCCTCCGGCCGGCGCGTGATCTACGCCGACGGCACGAACGCCTTTACGGCAACGGAGAACGCAAAATGAGCCGCAGATGGATGACCCTGGCTGCGCTTGCGGCAGTGCTCGTCCTCACGGGTGGGCGTTACATGTCCGCTCAAGACGTTCCGCGGATGGCGAACGGCAAGCCGGATTTCTCCGGCATGTATACGCCGCCCTCCACGGTGAAGGGCACTGGACCGCGTGGGAACCTGATCTTCAACGCCGACAAGATGGCGCCGGTGAAGCCTGGGGCAGAGAGCCTGCTGTACCATCCGCGCACCGGCGACGCGCGGCTCGACGAGCCGCGCGCGATGTGCCTGCCGGCGGGCTTCCCGTCAGGCATGCTCTACATCCTCCCGATTCAGATCGTGCAGAATCCCAAGCACATCGTCATCATCCCGGAACTCCAGCGTGCGGCGCGCATCATTCCGACCGACGGCCGCGCGCACCGAACCGGCATCGAGCCCTCGTACTACGGCGATTCGGTCGGCAAGTGGGATGGAGACACGCTGATCATCGAGACCATCAACTTCAAGCCATGGATTCTGGACGATTACCACTACACGGACCCGACAAAGAGCCGCTGGCACACCGATGCGCTTCGCACCACCGAGCATCTCACACGCGTCGGTGACAAGCTGCAGTACCGCATCACCATCGACGACTCCAAGATCTTCACGCGGCCGTTCTCGCAGGATTTCGAGCTGACGTTCCGTCCCGACTGGGAGCCCCTCGGCCTGCTGGAATACGTGTGCGAGGAGAACAACCGCTGCGCCGGAGGCAACTGCCGCCAATCCGGGACTCCATAGCACCATCCAACCTCCGCTCATGAATGTGTGCGGAGGTTGCCCGCCGTAGCTCGCACCGAGGTCTAATGGCGAGCGAAGGTGGGCCTCACGCATCACCCTACCTGCGCGATGGGTTGGCTCGGTCAAGCCACCGGCGTCATCCACCGCGGCACCCCAGCGCAGCTCCAGGAATCAAATTTTGTGGCCTCGGTAGGCTACAGCTGCAGGTCCACCTGACGCGCGGGCTACATGTTGACTTTTGACTGGTGGACCACATAGCGTATCCATTTCTGATCACCAAAGAGCCACTGCACCGGAGGACACCATGCTAGAAACTGCGGCCTCGATCGCCGATGCCAAAGCCGCTGATGCCGAGCGGAAGCTGACCGACGGTTGGCACCTCGTCATCGAGGCGCTCACGCTGAACGGCATCACGACCATCTACGGTGTGCCTGGCATCCCGATCACGGACTTCGGCCGTCTGGCACAGGCTGCCGGCATGCGCGTGATCTCGTTCCGACATGAACAGCACGCCGGCAACGCTGCGTCCATCGCCGGTTTCCTGACGAAGAAGCCCGGCGTTTGCCTTACGGTGTCTGCTCCCGGCTTCCTCAACGGTCTAACTGCGCTCGCCAACGCGACGACGAACTGCTTTCCGATGATCCTCATCAGCGGCTCGTCCGAGCGCGAGATTGTCGACTTGCAGCAGGGCGACTACGAAGAGATGGACCAGCTCGCGATAGCCAAGCCGCTGTGCAAGGCGGCATTCCGCATCCTGCACGCCGCGGACATCGGCGTTGGCGTGGCGCGCGCGATCCGCGCAGCTGTGTCCGGTCGTCCGGGCGGTGTCTATCTTGATCTGCCAGCCAAGCTGTTCCCTCAGGTCATCGACTCGGAAGCTGCAGCCCGATCACTCGTCAAGGTCATTGACCCGGCACCCGCTCAACTTCCAGCTCCCGGTGCTGTCACGCGTGCGCTCAATCTCCTCAAGAGTGCCAAGCGCCCGCTGATTATTCTCGGCAAGGGCGCGGCATACGCGCAGGTCGACGATCAGATCCGCGCCCTGGTGGAAAGAACGGGCATACCCTTCCTGCCGATGAGCATGGCCAAGGGCCTCTTGCCCGACACGCATCCGCAGTCGGCAGGTGCCGCACGGTCGACGGTGCTGAAAGACTCCGACGTCGTCATGCTGATTGGCGCCCGCCTCAATTGGCTCTTGTCTCACGGCAAGGGCAAGACCTGGGGTGAGCCTGGTTCGAAAAAGTTCATCCAGGTCGACATCGAACCCAGGGAGATGGACAGCAACGTCGAGATCGCCGCGCCGGTGGTGGGCGATATCGGCTCCTGCGTGTCGGCTCTTCTTGACGGCATCGACGCCCACTGGCCAGCGCCGCCGGCTGAGTGGGTCGGCGAGGTCAACGCACGTAAGGAAGCGAACATCGCCAAGATGGCGTCGAAGCTGACGAGAGCTTCAGCGCCGATGGACTTCCATAGCGCGCTCGGTGCGCTGCGCACCGTCATCAAAGAGCGCCCGGATGCCATCCTCGTCAACGAAGGCGCCAACACCCTCGATCTGGCGCGCGGCGTCATCGACATGTATCAACCGCGCAAACGGCTGGACGTCGGCACCTGGGGGGTCATGGGCATCGGAATGGGCTTCGCCGTGGCGGCCGCCATCGAAACGGGCAAACCGGTGCTGGCGATAGAAGGGGACAGCGCCTTTGGGTTCTCCGGCATGGAAGTGGAAACGATTTGCCGGTACAACCTGCCGGTCTGCATTGTCGTGTTCAACAACAACGGCATTTATCGGGGAACGGAAGTCAACCCCACCGGCGGTTCGGATGCTGCGACAACGGTCTTCGTCAAAGATGCGCGCTACGACAAGATGATGGAAGCGTTCGGTGGCGTCGGTGTTCATGTGACCACGCCGGACGAGTTGAGTCGTGCGGTGAACCAGGCCATGGACTCGGGCAGGCCGACCCTCGTCAATGCCGCCATCGACCCGGCGGCGGGCAGCGAGAGCGGCAGCATCGGCAGATTGAATCCACAAGGCGCACTACCCAAGAAATAGCCCAGGGCTCGCCTTTGATATTCCGGCCGAAGCCGTTGGCTATTTCACAGCATCTCTTTGGCGCGCGCTGCGCGCGCGCCGGCCCGTTGTGCGGGTAGCGACAACGGGTACAAAATTCGCGTCTGGGCCCGCACAACGGGCTAGGCTGGATCGATTCGAGAGGGACTCTTAGATGGGCAAGGCACTAGACGGTGTTCGCGTTCTCGACTTCACTCACGTTCAATCGGGGCCAACCTGCACGCAACTTCTCGCATGGTTGGGGGCCGACGTCATCAAGGTTGAACGCGCCGGCGAGGGCGACGTCACACGCGGCCAACTGCGCGACATTCCGGGCGTGGACAGCCTGTACTTCACGATGCTCAATGGGAACAAGCGCTCGATCACGATCGACGGCAAAAACCCGAAGGGGAAAGCCGTCCTCGAAGCGCTCGTGAAGAAATGCGATGTGCTCGTGGAAAACTTCGCCCCGGGCGCGCTCGACCGCATGGGTTTCTCATGGGAGCGTGTCAATCAGCTCAACCCGCGCATGATTATGGCGTCGGTCAAAGGATTCGGCCCCGGCCCATACGAAGACTGCAAAGTCTACGAGAACATCGCGCAGTGTGCCGGCGGCGCAGCATCGACGACCGGCTTCGATGACGGCCCGCCGCTCGTGACCGGTGCGCAGATCGGTGACAGCGGAACTGGTTTGCACCTTGCGCTGGGCATCGTGGCGGCCTTGTATCAGCGCAACACCACGGGCCGCGGTCAACGCGTGCTCGCAGCGATGCAGGATGGCGTGCTCAACCTATGCCGCGTGAAGCTGCGCGATCAGCAGCGGCTCGCCCGGACGCATGTCCTCGAGGAGTACCCGCAATACCCCAACGGCACGTTTGGTGATGCCGCCCCGCGCTCGGGGAACGCCTCTGGCGGCGGGCAGCCCGGATGGATTCTCAAGTGCAAGGGCTGGGAAACCGATCCCAACGCGTACATCTACTTCATCACTCAGGCTCCAGTTTGGGACGCCATCTGCAACGTGATCGGCCGTGAGGACTGGTTGACCGATCCGCGGTACGCGACACCGAAGGCACGGCTGCCGCATCTGTCGGAAATCTTCGACGGGATCGAGGAGTGGACGAAGACGAAGACCAAGTTCGAGGCGATGGACATCCTGAACCAGCACGACATCCCGTGCGGACCGATTCTCTCCATGAAAGAGATCGCGGACGAACCGTCGCTGCGCCAGACCGGCACGGTCGTCGAGGTTGACCACCCGACGCGCGGGAAGTACCTCACGGTGGGCAATCCAATCAAGATGTCTGACAGTCCGGCGGACGTGAGGCGGTCCCCACTCCTCGGCGAACACACGGAAGAAATCCTGGGAGAACTCGGCTTCGGAGCCGATCAGATCGCAGCTCTGCGCGCCGAAAAAGTCATCTGACGCAAACCGAGGCTTTGGGGACGACCATGATCGAAACGATGACCCACAACCGAACCGAAGTCAGACGCGTGCTGGATGCCGTGAAAGCCGAAGGCCGCACTGCGCTCACCGCACCGGAAGGCAAGCTCCTGTGCGAAGCGTATGGGATTCCCGTCCCCAAGGAAGCCGTGGCGACGTCGGCCGTCGACGCGGCGGCGATCGCAACCGCCATGGGCTTTCCGGTGGTGCTCAAGATCGTCTCGCCGGAGATTCTGCACAAGACCGAGGCGGGAGGCGTGCTGGTTGGCGTGAAAAACGCCGAGGATGTCCAGAAGGGCTTCGACTCTGTCGTTGCCAACGCGAAGAAGTACAACGCGAACGCGAACATTCTCGGCGTCCAGGTGCAGCAGATGCTCGCTGGCGGCCAGGAGGTGATCGTCGGCGCGGTCACCGATCCGGTGTTCGGCAAGCTGGTCGCCTTCGGTCTCGGCGGCGTCCTGGTCGAAGTACTCAAGGACGTCACGTTCCGCCTGTCGCCGGCCACCGAGGAAGACGCGTTGTCGATGCTCGATGGCATCGCCGCGGCACAGATTCTCAAGGGCGTCCGTGGTGCGGATCCCGTTAATCGCGACGCGCTCGCGAAGATGATTCAGAACGTGTCCGAGCTCATCTCCGACTATCCGGAAATCGCGGAGATGGATCTGAACCCGGTCTTTGCCACCAAGGACGGGGCGGTCGCGGCCGACGTCCGGATGGTCGTCGACTTCTCACCAAAACCCGCGCGGTATCGCCCGAAGCACGAAGACATCGTGCGCGACATGAACCGCATCATGAAGCCGAAGGCGGTTGCCGTCATCGGCGCCTCGTCAGAGGCCGGCAAGATCGGCAACTCGGTGATGAAGAACCTGATCAACGGCGGCTACAAGGGCGAGATCTATCCGATCAACCCGTCCGCCGACGAGATCCTGGGACTCAAGGCGTACAAGAGCGTCAAGGACGTTCCCGGTGACATCGATGTCGCGGTGTTTGCGATTCCCGCAAAGTTCGTCGCAGGGGCAATCGCCGAGTGCGGCGAGAAAAAGATTCCGGGCGCCGTCCTCATTCCGTCAGGGTTTGCCGAGACCGGCAACGTCGCGGGACAGCAGGAGATCATCGAGGTTGGCCGCAAGCACGGCGTCCGCCTGATGGGTCCGAACATCTACGGTTTTTACTACACGTGGAGCAACCTCTGCGCAACGTTCTGCACGGCGTACGACGTCAAGGGCAACGCCGCGCTGTCCTCGCAGTCGGGTGGCATCGGGATGGCCATCATCGGCTTTTCACGCTCGGCGAAGATGGGCGTCTCGGCCATCGTCGGTTTGGGCAACAAAGCGGATATCGACGAGGACGATCTGCTGACGTTCTTCGAGCAGGATGACCATACGCAGATCATCGTGCAGCACTGCGAGGACCTGAAAGACGGCCGTGCCTTCGCTGAAGTGGCCAGGCGCGTGTCGAAGAAGAAGCCGGTCGTCGTGCTCAAAGCCGGACGCACTGCCCTCGGCGCCCGCGCGGCCAGCTCACATACGGGCGCGCTCGCAGGCAACGACAAGATCTACGACGATGTGCTGAAACAGTCGGGCGTGATTCGGGCGCGTTCGCTGCGCGAGATGCTCGAATTCGCGCGCGCGCTTCCCATCCTGCCGACGCCCAAGGGCGACAACATCGTGATCATCACTGGCGCGGGCGGCTCAGGCGTGCTGCTGTCCGATGCGGTGGTAGACAACGGACTGTCGTTGATGAAGATGCCGGCGGACCTCGATACGGCGTTCCGCAAGTTCATCCCGCCGTTCGGTGCGTCGGGCAACCCGGTCGACATTACCGGCGGCGAGCCGCCGAAGACCTACCAGAACACCGTGCGGCTCGGGCTCGAAGAACCGCGAATCCACTCGCTGATTCTCGGCTACTGGCACACGATCGTCACGCCGCCGATGGTCTTTGCGAAGCTGCTGGCCGAGATCGTCGAAGAAATGCGGGGAAAGGGTATCGACAAACCCGTTGTCGTGTCGCTGGCAGGGGATGTGGAAGTCGAAGAGGCGTCCGAGTATCTCTTCGCACACAAGATTCCGGCCTATCCCTATTCGACCGAGATCCCGGTGGACGTGCTCGGCGCCAAATACCGGTGGGCGCGCGGGGCCGGACTGCTCTGAGGTCGCGCAGGCTCAAGCCTGCGCCAATACGACTGAACGCCAGCTAGCGCGTGCCTAGCTGGCGGCCGTCGGCATCGAGCCGGGTAACCTCGCCTAGATTGAGCTCGCGAATACCCGCCTCGACCTTCGCCAAGTCACCCACCACCACCCACACCACGTCGTCCGGGCGGATGAACTTGCGGGCGGCTGCGGCGAGGTCGCCTTCCGAGAGCGTGCGAACCCGGCGTGCGTAGGTCGAGAAGTAATCGTCAGGGTAGCGGTAGTTGAGTAACTGGATCGCCGCGGTTTCGAGCGCAGCCAGGGTGGCCCAGCGCCCCGGCAACCCGAGGGTCTGCATCCGCATGATGCTGTCGAATTCGTCGCCGGCGATTGGCCGCGCGCCGGCGATGTCGCGCAGCTCCTTGATTACTTCGTGGACGCTTTCCTTGGTCTTATCCGTCTGGACCGGCGCAAGCACGATGAACGGGCGCTGGCCCCGCGCGTCGTTCAACACTCCTTGAGTGCCGTAGCTCCAACTCTTGTCGAGCCGCAGATTGCGATTCAGCCGCGAGGTGGCGATGCCGCCGAAATTGCGCATGACGGTATCGATCGCAAGATCTTCCGGCTGCCCTCCGGTCTCGGAGACATGCGCCGCAACGATCACCGACTGCGGAGCGCCGGGCTGATCGATCAGGTAGACGCGGCGGCCTCCGCCAGGAGCGACCGGGGGCACGTTCTTTGCCGGCGGCTGCCCCTGCCGCCACGTGCTGAACGCGCGCTCGAGCTCCGGCAGCAGCGTCGCCATGGTCACGTCACCGGCGACGATTAAGGTCGAGTTGTTTGGGTGGAACCAGGCCCGATGCCAGGCGGCGAGATCGTCGCGAACGATCGCCGACACCGTCTGCTCGAAGCCCGTTCCCGACAGTGGCTTCCCGTACGCGTGCGCCGAGCCGTAAATGAGCGCAGGGACCACGCGAACCGCGGCGTTCACCGGCGTCGCCTTTTCTTGGGCGATACGCGCCAGCCGCTGCTTCTTGGCGAGCTCCACCATCGGCGCGGGGAACGCCGGATTGAGGACGACGTCGGCGTAAATGGCCAGGGACGGGCGGAGGTTGGCCGGCAGCGCCCGCAGCCGTACAAAGGAGAGATCCAGCGAACTGCCGGTTGTCACCTGCGCTCCGATGGCGTCGAGTTCGTCCGCGATGCGGAACGTGTCGCGGCTCGTCGTACCGTCGTCGAGCAACTCGAGTGCGAGCGACGCGGCGCCCGCCTTCTCCGTCGAATCGGTGGCGTATCCAGCGTCGATGGCGAGCGTCAAGTTGACGAGCGGCGAGGAGTGTCGCTCGAGCAGGAGGACATTCACGCCGTTCGAAAGGCGCGCGCGCTGCACCTGCGCGAACTGAACGTCGGGTGGATCGCCGAGCTCCGGCAGGATCGTGCGATCGAGCGTCGTCTGGCCAGGTGACAGCGACGGGAACGGGGTGGCGACGAGCGTGTAGTGCGGCGCGTTCAGCCACTTCTGGCCGGCGGCGCGAACCTGCGCGGCCGTCGCGGTGCCGACGTGCTCGAGCCGATCGAGGTATCCGGTGCTGGATCCGTACAGCGTCTGGCTCTGCGCGAGCACGTCGGAGCGGCCGCCGAAGCCGCCGAGCCGCTCGGCGTTGCGGGCGAACAGCGAGAGGATGCGGCTGCGCGCGCGCTGCAGCTCGTCGGCCGTGGGCCCTTGCTGCAGCAGGTCGTTGATCGCGGTGTCCATCTGTTGCTCGACGCGCCCCGGATCGACGCCCGGCTTCACGTCGGCGGTGACGACCACCAGGCTGGCCACCTCGCTCGGGTAGACGGTCGCAGTGACGACAGTGGCGAGGTCCTGCTCGTAGACCAGGCGGCGGTCGAGCCGCGCGCTGCGCGAGCCGCTCAGCACGCTGGCGAACAGTTCGAGCGACGGGATCTCGGCGTCGGCGAAGGCGGGCGCGTGATACGCGCGGTAGATACGCGTCTGCGGGACGCGATCCTCCATCACCTCGCGGATGTTCCAGTCGAGCCGCGGCACCCAGGCGCGGGCGCGCGTGATCGGCTGGCCACCCGGGATGCCATTGAAGTACTTGCGCACGAGTTCGAGCGCGCGCTCAGGTGTGATGTCGCCCGCCAGCGAGAGCACGCAGTTGCTCGGACCGTAATACGCGGTGTACCAGTCCTTGACGTCCTGCAGCGTTGCCGCGTTGAGGTCGTCCATGCTGCCGATTGTCGGCCAACTGTACGGATGATGCGTGGGATACATCCGCTCGACCATCGTGTCGAAGACGCGGCCGTACGGCTGGTTCTCGCCCTGGCGCTTCTCGTTCTGCACCACGCCGCGCTCGCGAATCAACATTGCCTCGTTGATCTGCGCGGCGAGGAATCCCATGCGATCCGCCTCGAGGTACAGCGTGCGCTCGAGCGCGGAGACCGGCACGTCCTCGAAAAAGTTGGTGCGGTCGGTGTCGGTCGTGCCGTTACGGTTGTTGGCGCCGAGGTCGTCCATCGCCTCGCGGAAGCCCCGCGGGTAGTGCTGCGAGCCGTTGAAGAAGAAGTGCTCGAAGAGATGCGCGAAACCGGTCTTGCCCCGTTTTTCGTTGCGCGAGCCGACGTGGTACCACAGATTCACCGCGACCACCGGAACCGAGCGATCTTCATGAACGATCAGCGTCAGCCCGTTGTCCAGCGTGAATACGCGGTGCGGGATCTCGAATGGCCGTCGATCGAAGGCGGGCCGTGCTGATGCATTCTGGGCCGGCGCCGGGGCGGCGGGACTCTGCGCCTGCTGGCCGGACACCGCGGCGGCTGCCGCGGCAAGCAAGACGGTCACCGTAACAACTCGGCGCATTATTCCTCCTGGCACGCGCCGATCGTAGCACTCAGGCACGAAGAAGACGGGCTCGTTGTCTATCTGCGGGTCTTCAGACCCGCCTTACAGCCGACGGCGCTCGTCAACGAAGCCTTTGTCAAGCTGTTTCAAAATATCTCATCGAAAGTTGTCGAGCCGCATGAGGTCAGTGTCGAACCGTTCTATCTTCGTCGTCAACGCCCAGCGTCCGTCCGGAGACACCGACATGAGCGTATAGATCGTCGGTATTCGAAACCCTAGCCGGCCCAACCGGGTAACCCGTTGATCGCTGAAACGGTACATCTCAATCGCATCGAAGTCCGCCTCGCGGGTGACGAAGATAATTCCGGTGTCCGTGACCGACCACAGAAACGCCCAAACGCGCTCGAGCACCGGTTCCTCGTGTCCGCCGGCGAGCGGCACGCGCATCAGCCTGGCGACCGACATCGGCGCGCCTCCCGGACTCCGGTCGAGATAATAGAGGAAGCGGCCGTCGGGAGATACCCGCGGCTCGAAGCCGCCGTTGCGTGTCACTCGAACGGGTGTGCCCCCTTCCACAGAGACCCGCCAGATGTCCGGAACTGCTCCAGCACGTGTTGACGCGAAGTAGATCCATTGCCCATCGCGAGACCACGCTGGCAATCCGTCTATTGAAGGCTCGGTGGTCAGACGGCGCAGATGTCCTCCATCTGCTCCGACGAGATAGACATCGCTATTGCCGTCGATGGTTGCGTCGAACGCGATCGTTGTGCCGTCCGGCGACCATTCACTGATCGACATATCAGCAGCGCCCTGTGTCGTCACCTGCTGAAGTCCGCTCCCATCGCGTTGAGCGACCCAGATCTCCGAGGCCCCAGAGCGGAGCGATGCGAACGCAATCCGGTTTCCGTCTGGTGAGAATCGGGCCGAACCCTCGATGCGAGTCGAGTTCAAAACGGCCGGCGACTCGAACGTGTCATTCACAAGAGGCGCCTCGAGATCCGTCAGATGAAGGTCGATGTCGCGTGTGATCGTTTGAAACGCAAGACGCGCCGGCTGCCCGGGCCTGGGCCGCGAGATCGACGGACGCAGGGCCGCCGCCGGGATGTCGGCAATCGGTGATCCTCGAGCCAGCGTCGTGCTATTTACGAGGATTCGCCACAGCCGACTGGCTGCCGGCTCGTTCACCGAGTAGACAATCTCTCGACCATCGGGTGTCCACGACAACCCGTCGATGCTGGCGTTCCAGTTCGAGAGCCGCCGCGGTTGGCCCCCCGCCATGGGTACGACGTACAGGTCCGCGATTCCTCTCTTCTCGTAGCGAATGAACGCCAGCGTGCTGCCATCTGGTGAGACTTCAAACCGCCAGTCTCCAGCGCCAACAGGGGCCTGCGTCAGCTGCCGACGCTCGAGCGTGTCGAGGAACACCTGATAGATGCCAAATGGACCTTCTTTCCCTTCACGGTCACGGACGAGAACCGACTTCGAGTCACCAGCCCACGCGACCTGATTGCCGGAAGCCGATACTCGGCGCTCGGCTCCGCCGAGTTGCGACATCGTAAATACGCCTTGTCCACTTCGGACGAAGGCGATGGCGTGTCCATCGGGGGACCACGCAGGGTTGATCTCCGAGCTGGGAGTTTCCGTCAATCGTCGAAGCGCTTCGCTCTCGACGGCTTTCACGTAGATATCCGTCTGGGCGTCATCATCGGCATTCCCCGACCACGAAAAAGCGACAAGGTTGCCGTCCGGCGACAACGCCGGTGGTCCCTCCTCGCCTGGGTACGAAGCGAGGGGAAGTAACTCGACTGGAGCGTAAGCCGGCGTGCGAAGTGAGCGCCACATAAGCACTGCGGCAACCAAGGCTGCGACCACTGCGAGAGCACCGATAGACATCCTCGTGCGGCTGAGATCGGGTATGCCCGATGGCGCCTGCGGTTCCGGGAGAACAACTGGAGGAACGGCGTGTGCGGACGCAATGGAATTCGCTTCGAAGAGCGGCACGTAGCTGCCCTTCGGCAGCGAGATCACGACCGGCTCGGATCGGCCATCGTAATACTCGCGAAGTTTGTCGCGGAGACGCCTCGCGTCCACGCGAACCACGGGATCGGTACCGCCGTCGAAATCCGTTCCCTTTCCGTACAACTCGTGGGCGAGCACCGACTCTTTGATCGAATGGCCGTGCCCGGTCAGCTGTTGTTCGACGATGAACGCGAGGAAACGTCGCAGCTGCTGGGATCGCGAGAAGACCTCGCTGGCAAGGACGCGTTCGAGCTGGGCGCGGACGACAGCATCCGGCAGTTCGCTTCGCGCTCGGGCAGCTTCGTTAATCTCCGAGGGCATCAGGCGCTCCGTCCGAATGGACCGGAGTGTACACGGTGTTCGTGAACACTTCAGCACTCCGTTTCCGGGGGTAGAACACTGTAAAGATCTGGCGCCTCCCAACGACGTGCCCCAGAGTTCGACGCGGCATCAAGGAGGAACTCCATGGCTCGAACCTCACGTCGGCTTGGCGCGTTAGGCGTCACGATAGCGCTCGCGCTCAGCAGTAGCAGCCACTCAATCTTCTCAATGGGGCTCGGTCAAGACGGGCTTTTTAAGCTCGACGGTAAGAAGCTATTCGAAAAGGAGACGTTCGGCGGTAATGGGCGTACGTGCAGCACGTGTCACAACAAGGAGAGCGGCACCCTCACCTTGGACGACGTGCAGCGGATCATCGACAAAAGGGACCCCGACAAGTTCCTGGTTGACGACGCGCTGGACGATGACGGAGTTAACACCACGCGCGTCCAGGCACATGGAACAATCCGTATGACGATCCCGCTGCCGCCATGGCTCTCAATGGCAGATGATCCGGGCGCGACGCACGCAACGGTTTTTCGCGGCATTCCGTCGACCCGCAACACGCCGGCGCTCGACCCGATTCTGCTCTACGACGGACGCTCGCCGACGCTGCAGGATCAAGCACTCGGAGCCATCCACGACCACAATAAGAACACTGTCGAGCCGACGGCCGCGGAGCTCGATGCCATCGCAGAATTCCAGCGGACCGCCCCGCACTTCTTCTCCTCGCCTGCGCTCCGCAAGTTCGCTGCTACTGGAGCGCCCCCTGAGCTGCCTCCTGGAATCACGCCGGCCGAAAAACGTGGACGCACGTTCCTCGTCGACGCGCCATTCAACCCTCCCTCGAAGAAGGGCATCTGCGCGCTATGTCATAGCGGTCCGATGCTGAATACGATCAACCAGGCGCATTCGAACTTTGCCGGCGGCCGCCCGCGCCCGGGGGTTCGCTTCTTCAACATCGGTGTGAACATCGTCAATACGCCCAACAATCCGATACGAACGTGGATCATCAACGACGGTGTGAACCCCGCGGTGACGGTCCAGTCGCCCGATCTCGGGATCCTCTTGCATCCCACGCTCGACCTGGGCCCCAGCCATCCTCCGCTGCCGCCGCCATCCGTCATTCCGCGCGTTGTCTTTGCGGAGAATTTCAAGATCCCGACACTCTGGGGTGTCAAGGACACAGCACCGTACTTTCACGACAACGGTGCCAAGACGCTCCGCGACGCCGTTGCTCATTACCAACGGTTCTTCAACTTCAAGGAAGCACAGGACCCGGTCGGTTCGGCCAGCCTGGGCGGGTTCATCACGCTGACAGATGACGACGTTGACGACATCGTCGCGTACCTGAAGCTTCTGTGACCAAATCGGCAACGCCCAACCTCCAACTCCCAACTCTCAAAAAGCTTGATGCCCTTGGGAGTTGGCCTTCGACGTCGCTCAGGCCAACCCCGAGCGGCGTCGAGGGTTGGAAGTTGGGATTTGCCGAGTTGACAGGCGCAGCTGTCTCTAGCGCGCCCCGGGCGGTGGCGGGATTCCGAGAATCTTGGCAGGGTTGATCTTGAGCAGCAGGTCGAGCTCGCGTTCGGTGAATCCGTTCGCGCGCAGGACCTTCGCACAATTCGCCAGCGCATCGGGCTGCCAGTTCGAGTTGAGCTGACCCGTGTCGCTCGAGATGAACGCGTGTTCTACGCCGGCGGCGCGAATGCCTTCGATGTAGAGCTTCAACACCTCGGGTCTCGCGTTCGGGTTGCCGAACTGCGATGTGAACTCCGCGTAGATCTCGGGACCCATCTCGACGGTCTCCTTGATCTCCGCCGGTGTCATGTCGACGATGTCGAGCAGCGGGTGCGTGATGATGATGTGTTTCACGCCCACGCGAACCGCTTCCTTGACCATCAACTTCACCTCGGGCGGCGAGTTGTGGCCGGTCGCCAGGATCAAATCACCGTTGCTGTCGCGCGTCTTCGTCTTGGCGATGATCTGCATCGCTTCTTTGACTTCCGGCAGCAGCTCGCCGCCATCCGGGCACGGCTTCGGATAGTTGATCCAGAACGGCAGTCCTTTGCATTCCGCCACCGCGACGTACGCGGGCGGCCGGCGCGGCAGCTTGTGGATACTGTTCTCCGAGTCCCAGCTCGGCATCCACACGATGCGGCCCCATCCGCCTTTCATCTCGGCCATGTGTGTGATCGCCCAGGGGTTCACCTTCGTGCCGGTCGTCAGGTTGGAGCCCATGCCACCGAAGATCTCCATGTCGGGATGGAGCTTGCGCATGTAGTAGGCGAGTCCCGCGGTCTGATCGAGGTGGCCCTTGATGATGAACCCACGCATGCCAGAGGCCTTGGCGCGGGTGTAGAGATCCAGTGCGTCTATCGAGCGCGCCGCCTGCCCGTAACTCGGCCCGAAGCTGTCCGGATCCTGGTGCGCGTGCATGTCGATGGCGCCCTTCAGGGCCGGATCGTTCGGCGCGGGATCGTTCAACGAGTAGTTGGCCCTTCCGCGCCCCGCAGGACCGCCGCCCTGCCCGCGGGTACCCTCGCCAGGTTCGCCGCGCTGCTGCGCCGCGCTGTTCTCGCCCATACCGAGCGCCACGGCCAGGCCGACAGCGAGTGCGCACACGGCCACGTGGCGCAAAGGGCCGGCTGATGTTCGTTTCGTCATCGTGGTTCTCCCAATCCTTTTTTCCAATTCTGCGTAGCGCGGGGGCTTTCCTGTCCACCGTAGCCTTCGGCGAAGATCGAAGCCCCCGCGAGCAGCGCGACGCGCAGGTTGAGACCTGCGCGCTACGACGAGGCGCCAGCGGGTCTCGCTAGAAGTCCACCTGCAGACTGAACTTCACCAGCCGCCCGTCGAGCACCTGCGTCGGCTGCCCCCACCGCGCATTGTAAGTGCCGAACAGCGTGACCGGCGTGTTGCTGTTGAACAAGTTGTAGGCATCGACGTTGGCCTGAAGCCGCAGGTTGTCCAGCCGGAAGATCTTCGTCCCGCGCAAATCGAACTGGTTGATGCGCGGCCCGAAGACCGACAGCGGAGTCACGAGCGGGAGGACGACCGCCGTAACGGCCCCGGAGAGCGGGCGTCCGAGCGATGGCTGGATCTCCGCAAGCGTGTAGGTGCGATTGGCGCCGTAGTTCGCTCCCGGGTTGCTCTGGAACACGGCGGCCATCTGGATGCCGTACGGGAATGTGTAAGAGCCATTCAGCTTCACCCGGTTCTGGTACGGCACGTCCACCTTGCAGTTGAACAACTGCTGCGGCGAGTCGACGACGTAGCAGGTGTCAGTGCCGGCAGAGGCGCTGCCACCCGCAGTCGTGCCGAGCTGCACCGCATTGCCGATGTTCCAGCCGCCGCCGAGCGTGGCCTTGCCGGCAAGTCGTACCTGGAAGTTGACGTCGGCGCCGTTGTAGATCTCCTCCTGCTTGCCGTAGGCGTTGTTGCGCGTGATCAGGTTGTCCACCTGGCCGAACGCGTTGGGGTTGATATCGTACAGGCCGCAGAGCTGCTGACCGCTCAGCGGAAGCCGATCATCGACAGGCACAGTCACGCAGTATGGGCTGTAGTCGGCGGGCGTCACTCTCAGGTTGTCGGTCACCTGGAAGTTGCCGTACCAAGTACGGAAGTACCCCGCGTTGACGACGACGTTGGGAATCACCTCGCGATCGACGTTGACTGACGTCTGCCAGTTGTAGGTTCGCTTGCCCCAGCCCGTGATCCAGTCCGGATCTGGCGAGTTCACCGGCACGTAGGTACCGAAGTTGGGATTGGCCATCGCGCCGCACTCCCCGTTGGCGCCTGTGGCCACCAGGTTGCAATCGGGGATGAAGTTGCTGCGCCGTGGATCGCCGACCGGGAACGTCTGGTCGTTCCACGAGCGCGTCGTGCTGTTGACGGCACCCGCCGCCTGATCGAACAGCTGCGCCAGACCCGTCGTATTTGATTGCACGTAGCGGTTGATGCCGAACTTGATCGCCGTCTTCCCGCTGCCTGCCGGATCCCACACGATCCCGAACCGCGGGTTGAGATCCTTCCAGTTCGGGACGTCGGTACGCGCCGGGTACGAGCGCGCTGGCACCAGCAGTCCGGCCGGCACCTCGGTGGCCTTTACCGACTCACGCAGCCAGTCGAAGCGCAGGCCGGCGCTGATCGTGACGCGGCTGATGCGGAACTGATCCTGGACGTAAAGCGCGAGATCCGGATTGAGCTGGTCGATCGTGTAACTCGGCGAGGCAAACTGCGTCAACGATCGCGGGACGCCGCTGGTGAACGTGTACGAGACCGGCAGCCCGTTCACCTGCGTCGGTCCACGCTCGGTGTAGGTGCGGTGGCCGCCGCCCAGGCCGTACATCCAGAAGACACCGGCCTTCACGTTGTGCTGCCGCTTGATCATCGACACGTTGAAACGCCCGTTTGACTGGTGCGACAGGCTCATCGTCCGGTTGCCGACGCCGTTGTAGGTGAAGCCGAGGCCGGTGTCGTTGATCGACACGTTGTCCTGGATGCCGCCCCCGCAGCCTTCGTAGTCGGAAAGGAACACGTCCTTGCCGAAGCCGCCGAAGTTGAACTTGCTCACCGTTATGCCGCCGTCGAAGAGAAAGCTGTTCGACTGCGGCCGGCTCCACGTGCCCTGGATCACCTCGTGGCGTTGGCAGTAACCAGGATTCGCCTCGTTCTTGACGGTGCCCGTCTCGAGTTGTCCGGTGAGCTGATCCTGGAAGTTGCGCTGCTTGTCCCACGAGAAGGTGAACTTGTCCTTGGACGTGGCCTGATACGTCAGGCGGCCGCCGATGCCTTTGTTCGTCTCTTCGGGTTCAATTGGCAGTCCGGTATCCGGCAGATAGACGAAGTCGGCAACGCTCGTGTCGGCGAAGAGGTTGGCGACTCCCGTCGTTGTCCCCCACCGGCGAGCTGCTGCAAAGAACCAGAGGCGATCCGAAATCACCGGACCGCCGAACGCGGCGTTGAAGTCATACACCTTCTTGACGCTGTTCACCGACGTCAGCCCCTGTGCGATCAGGTCGTCGTCGAGGTTGTTGCTCTGGAGAGAGTCACCGGTTCCGGCGACGAAGAACGATCCGGTGAAGCGGTTGCCGCCGTCCTTGGGAATGCTGTTGACCTGCGCGCCGCCAAGCGAGTACTCGGCCGAGCCCATCGTGCCCAGGTCGACGGCCACTTCCTGTACCGCGAGAGGGTTGGCGTAGTAGCCACGTCCGGTGCCCTCGAGGCTGCCGATGCCGGGCGTCAACGCGTTGTAGCGCATCCCGTCCTGCAGCAGGCGCGAGTCGAACGTCTTGCCCCCGTGCACGGTGATGCGGACCGAGCGTTCGCCCTTGCTGCCGCCAACATCTTGTGCGTTCGGGGGCTCGACAACAGCGGGAATGAGCGCGGCGATGCCGAGCACGCTCTTGGCCGTCGGCACGGTGTCGAGCATCTCGCGCGTGACCGTGCGCTGTTGTGTCGCGCTCGTCACGTCTACGAGCGGCGTTGCGCCTGAGACCGTGATGGTCTCTTCGAGTTGGCTCACCTTGAGCTCCACGTCCACCTGGGCCGTGAAGTTGGTTCGCAGTTCGAGGCCTTCACGTCTGACCGTCGAGAAGCCCACGAGCGAGAACGTCACTGTGTACATGCCGGGTCTTAGTTCCGGCAGGCGATACTCGCCGCGATCGTCGGTGATGGTCGAGCGGACTTTCTCGATCAGCGCCGGGCTGGCGGCCTCGATGGTGACACCAGGCAGCACTGCTCCCGAAGAGTCCTTGACGACACCGGCGATGACGGCCGTGCTGGTGCCTTGCGCGAAGACGGAGGCGGAAATCAGGCTCAGAACGACGACGAGGCATACGCGACGACCGAAAGGTGCAAAGACCACTGGTCCCTCCTTGATGATGCCGGTGAACCGGTAAAGGAGGCGCGCGCCGGGGACAGCACCCGCAAACGCGGCCGAGCGGATTATGAAGCGCGCGGACCGTGAAGCAAAGGCGGAATTGTTATCAATTGTCATCCTTCGCCCGCCTTCGCGGGCTTCGGATGACAGGTCCCTACTTCTTCAAGAGCGGATGCACGTACCCTGCTGGCAGCACGTGATCGGGATCCGGCCGGACCGACACATAGTCCACGTGATCGTCGACGTCGGTGAAGCCGTGATAGACGCCGGCCGGGATGATGACGATGTCGCCGGGGCCGACCTTGCGTGTCTGCGCGGCCTGGCGGAACGTGCCCTGGTTGCTGGGACCGACGGCAACCTTCACGACTTCGCTGTCCGCGGCGAGCGGCTTCACGGCGTCGACGGTCCCACCCGTCAGCAGCGTCCCGGATCCGGAGACGATGTAGTAAACCTCGGTCACGTGTTCGTGGTTAATCGCGCCTACCGGAGCGCCTGGCTTCGTCTTGCCGCGACGCAGCACGCCGACGCTGACGTTGTACTTGCCAATGTCCACGACCCTCATCTGCCGATCCCCGCCCCCGGTGGGCGCGTTGATGACGGCTTGTACTTCGGCGGCCGTGATGTCGGTCGCAACCGTGGGCGGCAGTGCGCCCTGTGTGAACGTGCCGGCCTGCGACAGAGTCAGCAGGACGCAGACGGCAGCAACAATGATGCGATTCATGAAGGATCCTCCCATCACTTCTTCACCCATTTTTGCAGGCACCCGCCCGAAGGACTCGCGTCGCATCCGCCAGTCAGTCCCGCGAAGACGTTGCCCTCGTTGTCGGCGCCCATGCCCTCGGGTCGCGTTCCCTGGACGTAGTAGCGGAGCGAACCATCCTTCGCGCTGCCGATCCTGATGCCGTTGCCCCAGCCGGGATTGCGCACCACGTTCCCGCCGCCCTCGGGCGCCTGCGGGGGACCGCCGATGATCTGACTCGACTCGGAGTCGGCGACGATGAGCGTGTCGTCTTTCAGGATCGCGATGCCGCTCGGCCTGCCGAAGTGGCGCCATTCGTCGACGAACTGCAAGTTGCGATCGAAGACCTGCACGCGGTTGTTCGAGCGATCCGCGACGAACAGCCGTCCCTGCGAGTCGAACGCCAGCGCGTGGGGGCCCATGAACTCGCCCGGCGCCGTCCCCATCTTTCCGTACTGCGCGACGAACGTTCCGTCCGTCTTGAGCCGCACCAGCCGATCGCCATCCTGCTGCGCGTCGGTCGGCCGCGGCCAATGCCCGTCGGCGACGATGATGTCGCCGTTCGGTGCGATCGCACACGCGGTCGGCCCGATGAATACGTCGGTACCAGCCTTAGAAACGCCCGCCTTGCCGAGCGTCAACAGCACCTTCCCGTCGGGGCTGAACTTGAACAGCTGGAAGCCACGCCCTTTCGTCGCGGGATTGTCTGCGAACGGTCCGCTGTCGCCGGCCCAGAAGTTCCCGTCGCGGTCCTGACAGAATCCGTGCGCCTGCACGAACATGCCGTTGCCGAAGCGGCGGTCGACGTTGCCCGCTGCGTCGATGTGCAGGATCGGCGGCTCCGATCGGTGATGCAGCCACGTGCCGCCCTTGCCGTCCGGAATGATGCCGATGGCGGCGCCTGGCTTGATGTCGCCGAGTCGCGGCCAATTCGGGATCACGCGATACGGGTTTGCCATCGTGCTGGTCCACGGCGGATAGCCGCCGCGCGCCTGACCCGGGGGCGGGAACCCGCGCGTCCCCGCACCCTGTTGCGACGCAGGCGATGCGGGAGCGGCCGACGCGGGAGCAGCTTGATTCGGCGCAACGGGCGTCGCCGCGAGTTGCTCGGGCGTCAGCGCGCTGGACGGCAGCGTGTTCGAGAAACCCTTGAAGCGGAAACGTTGGACGCGGTTTCCTGGCGCGACTTCGACCACGACCAGATCGCCCTTCGAGTTCGCGGCCAGATGATGCGCGCCCTGAAAGTCGCCGGCTGCGGCACTCCGCGTACCGAACTGGTAGAGGATCGTGAGGCTCTTGCGATCCATCACGACGATGTGCGAGTTGCCGTAGTCGGCGAGGTACATGAACTGCTGGGCGCGTTCGGGCGAAAATGCAATGCCCGCCACCGAGCCGTTCGCTGGTCCCGTCCGGTTGATGAAGGTTTGCGCGACGAACTTTCCGTCGGGTGAGAACACCTGCAGACGGCGATTCTGCCGGTCGGCCACGTAAACGAAATCGTCGTTCGACACCTTCACGGCGTGCACGGGTCCGCCGAACTGCTGCGGGCCCGGGCCGTCGATATCGAACGCGGCCGTGCCGCGTCCGGCGGCGGCTGGCTGCGCATCGACCGGCGCGTTGCCGAAGGCGCCCCACATACGCTTGAACGCGCCGGTGTTGGCGTCGAGCACCATCACGCGGCGATTGCCGTAGCCGTCCGCGATGTACAGCTCGTTGGTCTTCTGATGGACGAACGCGTCGGCCGGCTTGTTGACGCTCTTGGTGTCGGCATTCCCGCCGCTCTTGTCGGGTCCGCCGATCTGCAGCAGGAACTTTCCGTCCTTGGTGAACTTCAGCAGCATGTCATCGGAGCGTTTGGTCAGCGACGTCGAGGTCGGACTGCTGCCGCCGATCCAGACGTTGTCCTTGTTGTCGACGAACACGCCGTGCTCACTGTCAGGCCAGTCGAACCCATTGCCGGGTCCGCCCCAGGCGCGCAGGAATTTCCCATCGGCATCGAACTCGAGCAGCGGTGGTGCCGCCTGCGCGCGCTGCGCGTCGGGTATCGTGCGCGGACGATGGAGTACCCAGATGTGGTCGTGGCTGTCGACAGCCACACCCGGCGTTTGCCCGAGCACCCAGTTATTGGGCAGCTTCGGTGGCCACGAGGCATCCACTTCGAAGACCGGGAATTGTTTCGCGGTCGAGGACGATTGCGCCTGAGCGCGATCGTTCGAGAGAGTCGCGACCGATGCCACCACGACGAGGGCCGCAGCCACGACGCCGAGATTCCGCCATATTGGTCGATTCATGAATTCGCTCCGTCGGTGGGCAGGTCTGAAGACCTGCCCCTACGATCACCGTACGTAGAGGCGGGTCTGTAGACCCGCCGTCGATCACTTCACCGCGTAATTGTCGTCCCAGCGGATGTTCAGCCAGAAGATGTCAGGCGATACCTGGCTGAAGCCGTGGTAGAAGTTCGACGGATGAAAGAACACGTCGCCCGCCTTGGTCACCACTGACACGCCCGTGTTGGGCACGCGTTCGCCGTCCTTCACCTGATAGCCCGTGTTCACCGTGGCGCCGCCCGCGAGCACGTACCACGTGTCGATGGTCTGCTCGTGCAACTCCACCGTCGGCGTACCGTTCCACCGCAAGTTCACGTTGTATCGTCCGCCTTCGATGAGCCGAGTGTTGACCGACTTCTTCAGGCGCATGCCGGCCATGATCTGATCGAGCTGCTCCTTCGAGAAGAACAGCTCGCCGCTACCGCCGTAGCTGTAAGGCAGCGCCTGCTGGCTTCCGGCGGGCAGCGCCGGTCCGCGGGCTGCGGGAGGAGCAGCGCCTGCGCCCGGCGCACCGGCGCGCGCCGCGCGCGCTTCAGCTGCTCCTTCACGGGGCGCACCGCCCGCGCGCGCACCACCCCCGCGGCCGAGGAGGCCGTTGAGATTGCCTGCGCCCATCGGAGAGTCGGGCGGCCAGTCGGTGTCCCATCGCACGTTGAGCCACGTGATGTTGGTGTCGACGCCGCTCACGCCGTGGGGAAGCCCGGAGGGGATGTAGACAATGTCGCCCACCTTGATCTTGCGGCTCTGGCCGCCGAGGATTTTGCCTTTCTCGAGCACGCCTCCCGTGGTCAGCGTGCCGCCCCCCTCGAGCACCACCCAGAGGTCCGCGGTGATCGGGTGGACCAGTCCAGTTTCGGCGGCCGTGATGCGCCGAATGTTGACGTTGTACTTACCGCCCTCGATCATGCGAAGCGTCTGGAGCTTCTTCGCATCCATATCCTTCAGGTGCTGCGCCAGCTGCTCCTTGGGAATGGATATCGAATGGTCCTTGGGCGCCTGCTCGAGGATGACTGTCCGACCTTCACCGCCCTGTCCGCGGCCCCCGCCGCCGGCGGGTGCCTGCGCGCCGTTCTGCGCGATGGCGATCGATCCGCAAACCACGATGAAAGCCGCCCAGATTGCTGTCTTCCGCATGATTGTTCCTTTGCTTGGCTTCGGGCGCGAAACCCCTGGCGTCGCGAATTATGCGCGGGCGCCACGTGGGCTGCAGCCGATGCATTTGTTATCAATTGTCACTGCCAGGGGAGCCGCGCACGAACGGTTTGGCTTCCCGTATAATCCCGCTTCGTCCGTGGGGGAGAGGGTCTGTGACCACGACGTCATCTCGTTTCCGATCCCGCGCGCATCGTCGTGTGAACACAGTATCTGGCAAACCGGCTTCACGCCGGTTCGCGATTATGTCTGGCAAACCGGCTTCACGCCGGTTCGCGATTATGTCTGGCAAACCGGCTTCACGCCGGTTCGCGATTGTGTCTGGCAAACCGGCTTCTCGCCGCTTCGCGATGGCGTGTCGCAAGCCGGCTCGACGCCGGTTCGTGTTTGCCCTGCTGCTGGTTTCGCTGTGCGCCGCCTGCTCGTCGGGGGCCGCGGCTCCGCCGCCGCAACAGCTCACCTTGTGGTCCGGCATCGCGCCGGCGTTCACCAGCGATCTGATCCAGCGCTTCAACAAAGCGGTGCCCCAGGCGCAGATCGACCTGCAGCCGACGTCGGGTGGGGTCGTCGCCGTGTCAGCAGTAGACGCCGGGCAAGGGCAGTTGGGCCTCGCCCAGTCAGACGTCGTGTACCTCGCATACCGCCGTGGCATTGAGGACAACAAGTATCCGCATACGAACCTGCGCGCCATCGCGGTACTGTGGGTCAACACCTTCCACATGCTGGTCCGGCGCGACAGCCCGTTCCAGTCAATCGCGGATCTGAAGGGCCGGCGCGTCGGTATCATCCCGAAGGGAACGTCGGGCGAGTTCTCAACTCGGATCGTGCTCGCGGCTTACGGCATGAACTCCGACGACGTGCAGGCGATCTTCCAGCCCACAGACAGCCTCGTGCCAAAGCTGGGGTCGGGCCAGATTGACGCGGTGTTCAGCGCAAACCCGCTCATGCCGGCCACGGCGATCGCGCTCAGCCACACCGTCCCGCTCCGCTTGCTGCCGATTGGCCGCAGGGAGGTCAACCGGCTGCGCGGCAGCTATCCCTTCCTCAGACCGGTGACCGTCGCGGGCAACCAGCTCCGAGGGCAGAACCAGCCGATCGAGACGCTCGGCGCGGAGTGGCTACTCGTCTGTCGCAGCGATCTCTCCGAGGATCTCGTCTATCAGTTGACGCGCGCGTTCTTCGATCAGCTGCCGGCCCTCGCGCGCGATCACGGAGAAGCCGCGCTCATCGATCCAGAGCAGGCGCCCGCCGCGCCAATCCCCCTGCACGCCGGTGCAGCCCGCTACTACCGCGAGCGCGAGATCCTGCGATGATCGAAACCGAGCCCGCCTCCGCCAAGGCTACGGCGGACGAGCCACAGGAGGTGAGGGCCGAGCGGCGACAGCCCGTTGTCGATGCGTTCGGATGGATCCGCCGACGTGTCACGTTCGGCAGCCGGCGCGTGACCGACGGCGCCGTTCGTCTGCCGACCGTCATATCCTTTGTCGTCGCGATGTTCGTGGCGACCATGGCGCTGGTGTGGTTCGGCTACGTGGCCACGCGAGAGTGGCGCAGCGGCACGAATCTGATCCTGGAGCGCCGCGCCACCGAGGCGCTCGCTCTTATGCGCGCGGCGCTCAACCTCGATATGAAAGGGGCTTGGATTACGACCCTCGTCCCGTTCAACGCCACGATGCTGGACGAAGATCCGCCATACAACATGTTTCAGGTCTCGGCGCGGACCTTTGCACGGTTCCCATATCCCGAGTCCATCGTGCTGTGGAAGCACACCGGATCGGATGAAGGAAACACCTACGTGTTCAACCGCGCCGACCGCCAACCCCTGTGGGAGACGCGGCCCTTGTCGGACGACCCATTCCCGGTGGTGCTGATCCGCGACCCGGCCGCGCTGGCTGGACTTGTCGCTGACATCCGGAAGCATGCGACGGCGACGTCGCCGTTCATCGTGCTGGAGCGGCCAATCAACGGGACGCCATATCAGATCGTCGCGCACGCGCTCTTCGCATCGGGACCGTCCCACGCGCTCCTCGGATTCATGGCCTTCACGGTCAACGAGCAGTGGCTGCACGAGCAACACGAGCAATATTTCGATCCGCTCGTGGAGCAGGTCGAGAAGATCGGCGGGGGACAGGGCCTCTCGATTACGGTGTCCGACGATGAGGGTAAAGTCGTGACGAAGGCGGCGCCGGTCGAGCCCCATGCCGGCGACCTGCACACGCGATTCGCGTTCCTCTTCATCGATCCCGCGGTCGTCAAGTCGATCCCGCCCCTCGACGATGTTCGGGGCGTCTTGGACGACAGTCGAAAGACGTCGCGCCCGACGCGAGTCCGCGAGTGGACGGTACACGTACGGACGGTGCCGGATCAGACGCTTCTCGCGACGCTCCAGGGCGCGCGAGGCATGTTCTTCCTGATTTCGATCGCGGCAGGCGCGAGTCTGCTGGCGCTCGTCCTGACGGTTCGCGCCGACCGCGCGAGCGCAGCGCTGGCGTCGATGAAATCTGATTTCGTCGCGGCTGTGACGCACGAGTTGAAGACACCCGTGGCATCCATCCGTCTCGTAGGCGATACCCTCTCGAACGGGCGCTATACATCGACCAAGACCGTCCAGGAGTACGCCGGCTTGTTGTCGGTTGAAGCATCCCGTCTCGGTGCTTCAATCGATAACCTGCTGACCTACGCGCGATATAGCAGTTCGCCTGCGGCGTCGGCGACCGAGCTTGCCGACGTCGAGCCAGCCGATCTGGTCGAGGACGCCTTGCAGGGATTTCGGCCGGTGCTTGCCACCCTGGAGTTCGACCTGGTCGTCGACGTGCCGCCCGATCTCCCACAGATCTGCGTCGATCGGCCGGCGATGATTCAGGCGCTCGACAACCTCGTGGACAACGCGATCAAGTACTCGACGACGCAGAAGTACCTGGCCGTGAACGGCACGGCCACCGCCAAGAACGTCACGCTGACCGTCCGGGATCGCGGGACGGGAATCGCTCGCAAGGATCTGTCGCGTGTGTTCGAACGGTTCTATCGCGGCGGCAACGTCACGGTCAGCGGCAGCGGCCTCGGGCTGCCGATCGCGAAACGCATCATCGAAAGTCATGGAGGGCGGATCGCCGTGCGCAGCTCCGTGGGATCGGGAACCGAAGTCGACGTGACGCTGCCAATCGGCCGGCGTCGAAGCGCGTAAATGAACGACGTATGCAGATGGCCAAGCGCGTCCTGATTATCGAAGACGACAAGGCAATCGCCAGGTTGCTTCGCGACAACCTCGAGTACGAGGGGTTCGTCGTGGAGACGTGCGACAACGGCCACGACGCGCTCGCGACGGTGAAGCGGTTCACGCCGGATCTGCTCCTCCTCGACCTGATGCTCCCGCACGGCGCCGACGGCTTCGACATCTGCCGGTCGCTCAGTGAGAGCCCGACGCGCGTTCCGGTCATCATCCTGTCGGCCCGTGGGCAGAAGGAGGACCGCATCAAGGGATTGACCCTCGGCGCCGACGACTACGTGACGAAGCCGTTCGCTCTCGATGAATTACTGGCGCGAGTGCACGCGGTGCTGCGCCGCACCAAGCCGCCGATCGATCAACTGCGGCTGGGCAATACCGTCATCGACTTCCGGCGGCTGCAGGCGTACTGCGGCTCGAAGCGCGTCGAGCTGACCGATCGAGAGTTCGAGATCCTGCACTGCCTCGCGGAGCGGGCCGGCCACGTGGTGACACGGGACGAACTGCTTCACCTGGTCTGGGGCTATTCGGACGCGCCGCTCACGCGCACCGTGGACAACTTCATCTTTCGGCTTCGCCACAAACTGGAGCCGGATCCGCGCCATCCCACGTACATACGCAAGGCGTACGGCGATGGATACCGGCTGATCATTGAGTAAGTTAGTCTCTTGCGAGAGAGCGTCGTTTGCTAACTCTCAATGGATCTGATTGGCGTGGCCGCGGAGGACGCCGAGAAGAGCTTTCAACGCAGGGGTCGCAGGGGCGCAGAGGTACGCCGAGAACAGGTGCCACACGCGCCACGGGTGAGCCGCGCGTAGCGCGGCCATGAGTCGAGCGACGCTCAGGGACCGCAAGCGTTCGACAATTCGAGCAACGCTTGCGGTCCCCAAGCGCCGCTCGACCCGCGGCCCGGTCTGCGACCGGGCCTCACCCGTGGCTCACTCTCTGCGTCCCTCGGCTCCTTCGCGATCTCTGCGTTAGCGCTTTTCTCTGCGCGCTTGCGACCGCTCGGGCCTGACCCGAGCAATGTCGAAGGCCAACTCCCAAGGAATCAGACTGTTTTAGGAGATGGGAGTTGTCAGCGTCTTTCGCCAGCCTGCTTAGCAGAGAGGTCAGCGCCAACCAAGCTCCGGGGCGACAAACTTGAGAATGCTGTTGATGGCGTGGGCGTTGTAGTCCACGCCCAGCTGATTCGGTACGGTCAGGAGCAGAGTATCAGCGGCAGCGATGGCTTCGTCGCCGGCGAGCTGTTTGACCAGCGCGTTGGGCTCGGCGGCGTACGAGCGGCCGAAGATGGCGCGCGTGTTCGCGTCGATGTAGCCGATCTGGTCCTGGCTGCGAGCGTCGCCTCCGAAGTAGGCGCGGTCGCGGTCGTCAACGAGCGCGAAGATGCTGCGGCTGACGGAGACACGCGGCTCACGCGTGTGCCCGGCCTCCTTCCACGCTTCCCGGTAAGCCTCGATCTGCTTGCGCTGCTGAACGTGCAGCGGCTCGCCGGTCTCATCGTCCTTGAGCGTCGAGCTCTGGAGGTTCATTCCGAGTTTCGCCGCCCACTTGGACGTCGCATTCGAGCTCGAGCCCCACCAGATTCGATCGCGCAGTCCTTCCGAGTGTGGCTCGAGGCGGAGCAGTCCGGGCGGGTTCGGGAACATCGGGCGCGGGTTGGGCTGGGCGAAGCCCCGGCCTTGGAGCACTTCGAGAAACACTTCGGCGTGGCGGCGCGCCATCTCCTGGTCCGTCTCGCCCTCATGAGGCGCGTAGCCGAAATAGCGCCAGCCATCGATCACTTGCTCCGGTGATCCGCGGCTGATTCCGAGTTGGAGCCGGCCGCCCGCGATGACGTCTGCCGCCCCTGCGTCCTCGACCATGTACAGCGGGTTCTCATAGCGCATGTCGATGACGGCGGTGCCAATCTCGATCTTGCGGGTGCGCGCGCCGACGGCCGCGAGGAGCGGAAACGGGGAGCCCAGCTGGCGCGCGAAGTGGTGCACGCGGAAGTAGGCGCCGTCGGCGCCCAACTCCTCGGCGGCGACGGCCAACTCGATTGACTGCAACAGCGAGTCTGCCGCCGTGCGCACCTGCGAGTGCGGCGACGGCGTCCAGTGCCCGAACGACAGGAACCCGATTTTCTTCACCGACACATCCTCTCTCTCGAATCGAAACTCGCATGATCGCCAGCTCGCTGACTGTCTTACTTGGCTCGGCCCATGAATCCCTGGGCCACCATCTGAAGCCGCAGAAGAGTGCCACTCCCGGCGACATAGAGCATCCGCTTGTCCGGACCCCCGAACGCCAGTGCCTGGCATCGCGCTCCCGCAGGGGAACAAGTGACGGGAATGATGCCGAGGGGCCTGCCGAGCTCGGTGAACACCTCGATACCTGCTGCCGTGATGGAATAGACACGACCGTCGTTGTCGATGACGAGATCATCTGCGCCGGAAGCGAGGCCGTCCCCGCCACCGAGTGGAGGCGTACGTCCTGCGTGGGTGGCGAAGACACGGCGGTTCGACAGGCGGCCGTCGGACAGCACGTCGAACGCGAAGGACTGAAGGCCGTTCGTGTCGTTCACGTAAAACGTCTTCTCATCCCGGCTCAAATGCACACCGTTCGGGCGGGCGATGCCGTCGGCCACCTGAACGGGTTCGCCTCCGCGAGGAACGTAATAGACCGCGGGTGGAAGTCGCGCCTGCGTTTTGCGGAGCTCCGTCTCTTGCGGCGGAGCCAGCCCCGGGTCGCTGAAATACACGCCACCCTTCCCGTCGGAAACGATGCCATTCGGGCGGCTGAAGGGGAGCCCTTGGTAACGCTCGGCGACGACGGCTTCTTTGCCCGGAGGCCACACCACTCGAACGCCGGTGTAGCCCGCCTCGGACTGGAGAGAGATGAGGCGTCCTTCACGGTCGAGGGTCATGCCCAATGGCGCCCGGAGGCCGCCGACGAACGTCATCAGCGTGTCGTTGGCTGAGAGCTGGACGATCCGATTCGCATTTGGTTCACTGAAGACCAGGCCAACCCCTGCCAGCCAGATCGGGTCGTCGGCGCCTTTGAGTCCGGTCGCGATCACTTGCGGCTGGGTGCCACCCTTGATGACACCGGCAATCTCTGGAGATGGCTGCACAGGAATCGATCCGGTTGCCGACTGCGCCGGCGCCTGTGCTGTACCGGGTGCGGCGGCGACGGCAAGCATCACACTGCACGCCAGTGTCAGGCCCCTCAATCGCAGGGACTTACTTGTGAACACTTCTGCTCCCTTCGCGGTGGGACTCGACAACCGGCGAACATGGTGAACGCGCGAAGCGCGTATTCTTGAGTGTGGCATTCGCACCCGGATCACGCAACCGATTCACCGAACATGATCTGGACACCGAAGAACCGGTTGTGGGCGTCGCGCTGTTTTCGCGTATTCTTCTGCAGTCGACAAACGGAGGAAGCGATGCGTCAGCATTGGGCTACAACCGTGGTTGCGGTGATTGCCGCCGCCGTGTTGGTAGGCGATACCGCAGTGGAGAAGTCTGTCGCGGCGCAGTCATCACGCGGCAGCGGTGCGACTGCCGTCCCTGGTGCCGTTGGTTTCCTCGATCCCACCGGACCGTACGAGGTGGTGCCGGGCTGGCCCAAGGACATCAGCACATTGCCGGGCAACGAGAAATGGACCTTTGGCGCGGGACAGGGTGTCTTTGCCGAGAGCCCGGATCGCGTCTATTACATTCAGCGCGGTCAACTGCCAGTGCTTCCGCAGGCGGGAGGCCGGCGTGGAAACCCGCTGCCGCAGATTGGGGCGAACCTGAACTTCCCGGTCGCCGGGCTCTGGCGGAATGCCACGCAGGCCAGCCCTCCTGGTGCGTTGGAAGTCAACGGCAAGGTCGGCGACGATTCCGACGCGGGCAAGGCCGGCGTCGACTTCCTCTGGGAGAACTGCATCGTCGTCATCAATCGCAACGGCGACATCATCGAGACGTGGAAGCAGTGGGACAAGATGCTCCGCCGGCCGCACTCGGTATACATCAGCCCGTACGATCCGCAGAAGAACGTGTACGTCGTGGACGATTACCGCCATGCGATCTTCAAGTTCACCAACGATGGCAAGAAGCTGCTGAAGACGATTGGCGAGCCCAATGTCCATGCGTCGGACGACAAGCACTTCTATCGTCCGACGTTCATGGCATTCCAGGCCGACGGCAGCTACTACGTGGCGGATGGCTATGCCAACACCCGCGTGGTGAAGTTCGACAAGAACGACAACTACGTGACGACCTGGGGTGAGCGCGGCGAGGCGGGGAAGGAAACGCGCCCGAGCTACTTCAACAATGTGCACGGTGTCGCGGTGGATCCCGGTACTCGCGAGGTCTACGTGAACGACCGTGGCAACCGGCGCATCCAGGTGTTCGACGAGAACGGCAAGTTCATCCGCATGTGGTCGATGCAGCCCGGCCCATCAGGCCTCGACCTTCACTTCGTGCACATCGACGCCGACCGGCGGGTGTGGGTCTACGACCAGGTCACGCAACAGCTCGCGCAACTCGATCGCGAGGGACATTTCGTCTACGCGTGGGGCGGGCTGGGCTCATGGCCGGGCGCGCTCTTCGGCGTGCATGGCATCAGCGTGGACCAGGAACAAAACCTGTATCTCGCGGCGGTGGGGCGCGGCGGCGTACAGAAGTTCCGTCCGCGCCAAGGCGCGAATCCAGCGTTCCTCGTTGGCAAGCACGTCTACGCTGCATGGAAGTAGCGTGCGACTGTGGAGGTCGGGATTAAACCGATGAGACCGCCATCGGTTCGACCGACGTTCGGTGCGAACGGGCCGGTGCGCCGAGCCATCGGTAGGCGACTCCGGCCAATGCCGCACCGACGATCGGTGCTACCCAGAAGAGCCAGAGCTGCGAGAGCGCCCAGCCGCCTACGATCAGCGCCGTCCCAGTGCTTCTCGCCGGGTTGACCGACGTCTGGGTGACGGGAATGCTGATCAGATGAATCAACGTGAGGCCCAAGCCGATCGCGATCGGAGCCAGGCCTTGCGGCGCACGCGCGTCGGTGGTGCCGAGGATGATCATCAGGAACATGAACGTCATCACGATCTCGGTAACCAGGCCGGCGCCAAGCGAGTAGCGGCCGATTGAGTGCTCGCCGTAACCGTTCGACGCGAATCCACCCAGCACGAAGCCTTCAGTCCCGCTCGCGATGAAATCCGGCGCCGGCGATGGCACCGAGGACCTGAGCGACGACGTAAGGAAGCAGGTCGGAGGACTTGAACCGGCCGCCGACAACGAGTCCCACCGAGACAGCCGGATTCAAGTGGCAGCCCGAGATGTGCCCGATCGCGTACGCCATCGTCAGCACGGTGAGCCCGAAAGCGAACGATACTCCGAGAAGTCCAATTCCCACGCTCGGAAAGGCAGCTGCCAGCACCGCGCTGCCGCAGCCTCCGAGAACGAGCCAGAAGGTCCCGATGAATTCTGCGGCGAGACGTTTGGTCAGCGGCATGTTCGCTCCACGAGGATGACCGATGTGGTCGACACAGAAGACGATTCTGGGGTTGTTGCCGTTTGCGGAGTCGCAGACTATCACGCAGGGCCGAAGGGTGGCACAGAATTCACACTGCCCATGCGCGTCGCGGTAAGGTATCGACGTACACGCCTCAAGGGAAATGACGATGAAGAACAGGACGATCGTTGGGCTGCTGCTGATCTGTTGCGCGTGGGGGACCACTGCGAGCGCATCGCAGGTTGCTCCTGCGACCTGTGACCGCGAATGTTTGCGCGGGAAGGTGACCCAGCTGCTGTATGCGCTGGTGAAGCACGACGTCAGCGGCGTGCCGGTGGCCGACGCGTTGCGTGTGACCGAGGATGCCGTCGAGAAACCGCTCGCGAAGGTCGGCCTCGTCGGCACTGTGACGCGCCTGCGCGGCTTCCGCCAGGACATCATCGACGAGCGCGCCGGCGTGGCAGCGGCGCAGGTCGTCGTGGAGGAGACCGGGGCGCCCGTGCTGCTGGTCGTGCCTGTGAAGGTTGCGGCCGATAAGCTGACTGAAATCGAGCTGATGGCGACACGCAGCCGCTCGGAAGGACTCATCTTCAACATCGATGGCCTGAACGCGCCGAGCGCCGTGATGAACTACGCGCCCCCCCTCGGACAGCTCCCCACTCGAGACGAGGCGCTCAAGGCGGCGATGCACTACCCCCAAGGGCTCAACGCCGCGAAGACGTTCGCCGCCGTGAACGCACCTTTCGCGCCAGACGCCTATCGCTACGAGAACGGACAGGTGATGGCCGGGCCGGACTGCAAGTTCGCTCCCGGCTGCCAGAACATCTCCACCCAATCGCTCGCGATCTTCGAGCGACTCGGCGACGTGCAAACGCGTGTCATCGCAGTCGATGAGCGCATGGGCATCGTGCTGCTGCGCATGGCCTGGGGCGTCCGCGAGCGCGGCGGCGACCAGCTGACGGTGTGGGAGGCGTTCAAGGTATACGACGGCAAGATCCACGCCGTGGAAGCGTTCATGCGGATCCTGCCGGTGGACAAGCGCAACGGCGGCTGGCAGTAACGAGGGTCCTTCCTGCTTCCCCTGACGGCCTAGGGAAGCGGCGGCAACCTTTTGCTTCCTGAGATCGTCTAGGGTAGACGAGCAGGGGGTGACCGGTGGCCGTCAGAAAATTCGACCTGATCCAGGGCACGCTCGACCTGCTGGTCCTCAAGAGCCTGAGCACCGGGCCCAACCACGGCTACGGCATCGCGATGCGCATCCATCAGCTCTCCGACGATGTGCTGCGGATCGAGGAGGGCTCGCTGTACCCGGCGCTGTATCGGATGGAGGAGCAGGGGCTGATCGAGTCCGAATGGCGTGTCACCGACAACAACCGGAAGGCCAAATTCTACCGGCTCACTCGCAAGGGGCGGGCAGCCGCGGACGCCGAGCTCGATAGCTGGCTGCGGCTGTCCAAGGCCGTTACACGTGTGCTACGCGGGCTGGAACAGGGGGCGTGAGATGAAGCTGCGTCCGCCGGCACTCATCCATCGGCTGCTGTCGGTCGTCAGGTGGCGTGCGCAAGACGATGAGATGGACCAGGAGATGGCCTTCCATCTCGACGCGATCACACAAGAATATGTTCGTGCCGGCATGAGCGAGGCCGACGCCGCAGTCGCGGCGCGAAAGCGGTTCGGCAATGTCCTTCGGCATAAAGAGTACGGCCACGATGCGCGCACCGCGCATCTCGATCAATTTGCCAGCGACATTCGGTCCGGAATTCGGCAGCTGGTGAACGCCCGCGGATTCGCGTTCGTTGCGATCGTGACGCTGGCGCTCGGCATCGGCGTCAACACGGGCGTGTTCACGGTCGTGAAATCCGTCCTGCTCGATGCGCTGCCCTACACGGATGCCGATCGACTCGTACGTATTCATGGCGGCAGCGCAGCCTCGGCCCAGGAGCGAGGGCCGCTGAGCGCTGGCACCGTCGACGAGATCGCCGCGCGCCAGCAATCGTTCACCGCTCTCGCCGCATTTGTCGATGTCGCCATCGAGGCTGTCTATGGCCGCGAGAATGGCCCCCAGATCATCGCGATCGCGTGGGTCGAGCCGCAGTTCTTCGACACGTTCGGCGTGTCGCCCGTGCTGGGGCGGACATTTCGCAACGAAGATGCGGTCAATGGATTGGTGCCGCTCAGTGGTGGTGCGCTCGGTGCCGACACGGGTTCGCCAGTACTGCTGTCGCACGGCGCCTGGGCGCGTCTCTTCGGGACAGACGCGACGGTGATCGGGCGTGAAGTGCGCATCAACGGTATCCCGCGAACGGTGATTGGCGTTCTCCCGCCAGCCTTCATCGCGCCGATGGGCAATGTCGACTTCTACCTCGCCTTCGATCGAGGGGCTGTTTTGGCCAACCCGGTTGCGGTGCGCCGATCTCAGTGGCTCGGCCTGGTGGCTCGACTCGAGCCCGGCGTGACGCAGGACATGGCTAAACGAGAGGTGGAGCGGATCTGGGCCGATCTGGTGCGCGAGTATCCTGCCGATAACGGTACGCTGCGTGCAAGCGCAATGCCGCTGCGCGACGCGATGGTCGGCGACACGCGCCGTCCACTGCTGGTACTGATGGCAAGCGCCGCTCTGGTCCTCGTCATCACGTGTGCGAACCTAGCCGCGACGATCCTCTCGCGTGCACTGTCGCGGCGGAAAGAGTTTGCGCTGCGCGCCGCCTTGGGTGCCGGGCGTGCGCGCGTCGTGCGGCAGCTGCTGACCGAAAACGTCGTGCTTGCTGGCGCCGGAGGGATCGCGGGTCTGCTCACGGCCCTCGTCGCACTCGACGTCCTCCGCGATCTGGCCGCACGTGCCCTGCCGGTTCACGCTGACTTGTCACTCGACTCGGGAGCACTGCTGGCGACCGTCGCGATCGCGCTGGGCACCGGGTTGCTGTTCGGCGTCGCGCCGGCGGTGGCCGCCGCTCGAGGCGATACGCAGCACACGCTTCGCGACGACTCACGTGGGTCGACCGAGGGTCTGCACTCGCGGCGCGCACGCGGAATGCTTGTGGCGGGGCAGATGGCGCTGTGCGTCAGCCTGCTCGTCGGTGCGGGTCTGCTGACGCGAAGCTTGTGGGCGATGGCAGGTGCGTCGCTCGGGTTCGAGCCCGACTCTGTTCTGACAGGCGCAATACAGCTGCCGGCCCGCGACTACAGCAACGCAGAATCACGCTCACAGTTTCGAGAGCAGTTCGAGCAACGGCTGCGTGCGCTTCCTGGCGTGCAATCAGTGGCAACTGCGACGTCGGTCCCGACCATCGTTCGGCAGCGCATGGGGGTCACCCTCGAAGGGGCGCCGGCGAGCGAGGCGCAACCGTTCGTGCTCGCGACCGTCGTGTCCGATGACTACTTCCGTACGCTGCGCATCCCGCTTCGTGAGGGCAGAACCTTCGATGCGCATGATGGTGCGAACACGCCGCCTGCGGTAGTCGTCAGCGAGAGCATGGCGCGACGATTCTGGCCGGGGGGCGCCGCGGTCGGCTCCCGCGTGCGCCTCGGCGGCGACCCGGCGTCGCCGCTGATCGAAGTGATCGGCGTGGTCGGCGATGTCCGCAACGATCGTGCGAGGCGTGATGCCGAGCCGATGGCGTATCGATCGACGAGGCAGATTCCAGCGCCTCTCGTGACTTTTCTGATGCGCACGCAGAGCGATCCACTGGCACTGACGAGATCGGTCGAGCGCGAGTTGGCGGCGCTCGATCGCAGCCTGCCAGTGCAGCGCGTGGCATCGCTGCAGACGGTGCTCGAGGACGGGCTCGCTGACCGCCGCCTGCCTGTTGTCCTGATGACGGGCTTTGGAGCGCTGGCGCTGCTGCTGTCGTCCATGGGTGTCTACTCACTGTTTGCCGGCATGACCGCGGCGCGCGAGCGCGAATTCGGCGTGCGCATGGCGCTCGGATCGCGACCGCGCGCCATCGCCGGGCTGGTCTTGCAACAAGGCGCGGGCTGGATGGGAGCCGGCCTCCTTCTCGGTGCGTTCGGCATCATCGTCGTCGTGCGCCTCGTGCGTGAGCTGCTCTACGGTGTGCTGCCGTTCGATCCGCTGACGATCGGGACATCGGTTGCGGTCCTGATCGCGTGCGCGGCCGTCGCGTTGCTCGTCCCGGTGTATCGCGCGACTCGAGTCGATGCCGTGGTAGCGCTGCGGGCCGAATAGTCCATTCGAATTATCAAATACTCCCAGCCCCGCGTGTGCCGTCGCGGGGTGCCGCTCACCAACGAAGAGCTCAGGACTATTGCGAACAACGTCGCGCTGTGCTTCCGTCGACGAGGAGGTTGCGGGATGTTCGCGAGCGGCCTGATACACTCGTGGTGTAGCCACTCAGCGAGGAGAACAGACGTGGAACGTGACGACTTTAATAACGCCGCGCGCAGGCTCGAAGATGCGTTCTTTGCCAAGGAGAATGCGCGGCTTCTGCAGCAGATGCGTGACCGGGCCCGGCAGCAGGAACGACGGGCAGCGATGCGCGAGGTCGTGCGCGTCGATGACGACGCGTTGATCGACCATTTCATCGCGCTTGGGCTCGAGCCGGAGACTGTGCTGGCGTTGCAACTTGTGCCGTTGGCGGCGATCGCCTGGGCCGACGGTGAGATTGAGCCGCGCGAGCGCGATGCCGTGCTGAAGGCGTCCGCCGCGCAGGGTGTGGCGCTGGACAGCGTCGCCGGGCGGATGCTCGACAGCTGGCTCGCGAATCGGCCCAGTGCAGACCTCGTAGATGCGTGGAAGCGTCAGATGCGGGCGCTCTGGCCGTCTCTTTCGCCGAAGGAACGGGACGAGATCCGCGCCTCGGCGCTCGAGCGCGCGCGGAGTGTCGCGGAGGCAGCGGGAGGTTTCCTGGGCCTGACCTCGCGGATCTCCGCTCAGGAGAAGGCGGTTCTGGAGGACCTCGCACAGGTGTTCGCCGATTGAGGACTCACGAGTCGGCAGGAGAGCGAGAACATGGCCAATGCTGTCGAACACGAGTACGAGGACTGGCTGGCCCGATATCGTCGCGCGTGGATCGAACGAGACGCCGCCGCCGCAAGCCGATTGTTCACGGAGGACGCGACGTATCGCGAGCAGCCGTTTCAGCCGCCGTTCGTCGGTCGCGCAGCTATCCGGGACTACTGGAGCAAGGTCACGGCGTCCCAGACCAGCGTCGAGCTTCGTTATGGCAAATCGATTGTCGACGGCCGTCGTCTGGCCGTGGAATGGTGGGCGAACCTGCAGACCAACGACGGTCTTCTCACCTTAGCAGGTGAGTTCCTGCTGCGCTTTGCCGAGACCGGGGAGTGTCGTGAGCTGCGCGAATACTGGGTCCTCACGCAGGGACGTGTTGAGCCGCCGCCCGGTTGGGGCGAGTGAAGCGAAGCAGGCGCCGCCTCGCTAGTTATCCGCGAGAGCGAGGATGGCGAACGCCGTCGCCGTGTCCGACATGAACAACCGCCGCCACGGCTCGCCCTTCTCGCCGCCATGCTCGCGATCGTAGTTCAGTGAGTGCGCGTGCCACGCGCGGCCGGGAACGTCAGGCACCGAGACCGCGCGCTGGTTCGTCTGGAGCCACTGAATGCCCCTGCGGATCGCGTCGTGACTCGGGGCAACACCTGCTTGCTTCAACGTATAGACGACGAGACCGGTTGCGTAGCCGTCCGACTGGGTCAGCAGGGAGGCATCGAGATCGCCCGGCGACTTGACGGGCGGTGCGATCTTGCTCCACTTCCACGGGCCCATCGCCTCGAGCGACCAGCCCCCGTCGTCTCGCTGCGCCCGAACGAGCTCGTCGATCAGTGCGCCGCGTTGCGCATCGGTGAGCACCCGCTTTACGCGTGTAGAGGAGAGCAGCGCCCAGGTGCGGTTGTAGAGATGCTGTGACTGATAGTTGGTGGAGAGATACGCGCGAAGACGCTCGATCCCGGCGGTTGCGACCGCGTCGTGCTGGCCCGCGGCGGTGCCGGCGGCGAACGCTGCAAATGTGGCCCCGTGGTACGCAGCTTCGGTGGTCTCCCACGGCTCGAGGCCGAATTCGAGCCAGTCCCATCGACCATCGGCTCGCTGTGTTTCCCACAACCGCGCAAGCGCCTTCTTCGTGGCTGCGCTCGGCTCGCGCAGATTCTTCGCGGCGTCGACGCTCGTGAGAATGACGGCATTCAGTACGGCTTCGGTTCCGCGCGATTCAATCTGCCGGCGCTCATTGGAGTCATAGAGCACCTGGTGGGTGTTGTATGTCTCGACGCGGCGCGTCGTGTCGTCGATCAGCTTCGCTTCCTGTGTCGAGGGGGCATCGACATGCATGACGCGTCGGAGCACCGGTCGGGAGAGCGCGTAGGCCAGCCCCGCGTGGCAGGATACGCACGCCGTCTGCGTGTCTCCGGTTTTGAGCTTGGTACCGTTGGCAAACCACAAGTCCATTCGCGCATCCAGATAGGCGGCGGCAGCCGCCGGATCCCAGCTGCGGGAGCCGCCACCTGAAGAAGCTGTCTGCTGCGCCGCAACGGCTGCGGCAAATACCGTGAGCGTCAATGCAATCGCAAGTCTCATGACGCGAGGATATCCCCGACTCGTGTCCTGCGCGAGTACATTCCCAGCATGCTCTCCTTATTGCGGTCCGCACACGTTCGCCGGTGGAGTCACGTCCAGGATGGGCTCCGTACCCCGATCAATGGACTTGAGGAACTGAGTCAGGAACCGTCGCACCAGTGGTGAGCCAAGGAGATCCGCATGGTCAGCGCGGCCGGCAGTTCGATGCGTCACATTGCGGAGGACATCGTCGAGCGACGCGGCAGCGCCGCTGTGCAGGTACGGCGCGCTGGCGAAAACGGAGATGAGTGACGGCACGTTGAATCCGAGCACACCACGGGCCTGGACGTTGGCGGCGTTGTTGGCGCGAATCTCGTTGCTCACGCCGTCCGTGAAGAGCGCCGCATCGAACGTCCCGACACGACACAGGAAGCGGACCAGTTGCGCGTCGACGATCTCGGTGGCCGCCGGCGGGGGCGTGTAGTCCAGCGCGCTGATCGTCCAGTTCTTGCCGCCGTGACAGTTCTGGCAGCCCTGCGCGGTGAATACGATGCGGCCGATGAGCGCTCCCAGACTGTGGCTGGGAATCGGTGAAATCGGCGCCCGCACGCCAACCGCGAGATAGGTGGCAATGGCATCGAGGTCGGCGCTCAGGCCACTGTTGGCGGTTGGACGCAGATCGGGCAACTGTGCGAGCCCTGCAGCGCCCTCGGGCACGGGGGCGCCGGTCGCATCGTTCCTGATCAGCCCGCCTCCTCCCGAAACAGCGCGCACGTTGCGCGTAAAATCCTGAACCTCGTCGCGAACGGCGGACCAGTTCAATGCACGCTGATGCGAATCAGGGAGCAGGGGCACTCCGTTCACGATGTTCGCGGCACCGAACTCGAATGTACTTTCCATCGAGATGGCCTGGCGCGGGCCGTCGGCGAACATCCAGGTGACCGAGTCGGTGAGTGCGTTGGGGTGACAGCTGTAGCACGTGCCCCACCCGGTGTCGGACATGCGTCCGGACGGGCGCACAGAGTTAGGCTGCGCCCCCACCGGTCCGATCGCCGTGTTGAACAGGTATTTGCCACGCTGCACGATCGCTGTGTCGCTGCCGGGCGCCGGAAGGTCGGCCGATTGAATGCGCGCGAGCGTGCGGTACAGAGTCGGATCGTTACCCGATACGTCGACGACGGCGACGTCCCGCGAGAGGAAATCCATCACGTACGCGCGCGTGTCGTCCGAGTTCAGTACCAAGCCGCGCGGATTCTTGCCGCCCACCGTGTCGCCGTCATCGGCCAATCCAATCTCGCCGGGATCTTTCAGCTCGATTCGAACGATGTTGCCGGGATCGCCAGCCGCGAGCGGCGGATTGATCGTCGGAACCCCATCATCGTTCAACGTGACCCGCAGCAGCCGATTGGTGGCCGCCAATGCGATGAAGCCTTCCCCGGACGACCGCTTGAACGCGACGGCGAAGGGATTGGTGTTGAACAGCCGCGTGCCGATTGGCTCGAAGTTCACACCCACGTTCATGTTCAGCGTCGCGAACGCCTCGAGATTCTGGTCGATGTCGATTGTCGACAAGCAGCTCTGCACATTGACGTTGAAGCGAAACGGGCCGTTGGGCGAAGAGCACGTACCCGGAACGTAGGCGAGGTCACCGTTGATGGTGATGGACTCGAGCAGGTTCGGAAATGCCCCTGACACGTTGTCAAAGACCGTCGTGAGTGGTTCACGCAGAAGCGTGTTCCCGTCCGATCGAAACGCAGGTCCCACGTCGTCGATCGGCGCGAGACGAACGACTCCCTCAACGTGGTTGTTGTGGCCGTTGATCACCGTCACGCGGCCCTCACGTCCATTGTCGGCGCCCTCGCTCTGAGTCAGCGGGCGCGCATCGTCGTCGGACTTCTGCGCCAGGAATTGAGTGACGAACACCCTGGCGCCGTCAGCGCTGATCGCAATGCCGTGCGGCTTGGCGCCGACGCCCTCAATCGTCTCGATGACCCGGTCGCGTCTCGTGTCGATCACCGAGACCGTATCGGAAGACTGGTTGGCGACGTACAGCTTTCGGCCGTCTGGTGTCAGCGCGCATCCAAATGGCTCGGTACCGACCTTGATGGTATGGATCACGGCTTTACTGACAGTGCTGATGACCGAGACTGTCCCGTCGGCCATGTTGGCCACATACACTTTTTCGTCGTCCGGCGTGACAGCGACGCACCATGGCTCTTTTCCAACGACGATTTCGGAGACCTTCGTGTTCTGGTCTCCGGTCACGTTGAACACTGAGACGGAATCGTTGTCCGGATTGACGCTCCACACGTAGTCGTCCTCGTGCGTGATCGCAATCGGGCTCGATCGCGTCGCCACGGGTTTCTGTTTCTGTCCAGCGGCGAATGCGCCGCCGGCCCACATCGCCGCACCCAGCAGAAACGGCATGCCGAGAATGCCTGCGGCCACAATCTGTCTAGCGAACTGTCGCTTGCTCATATAACCTCCACGTCCGTGCCCAACCCTTCCTCTTCACACAGAGCGACCACGCGCGTCGTCCACGTCGAGGCGCCTGGCGCGCACGAGCGCGTGCCTCCGCGATCGCGTGTGGTCGAGGTTTCCGACGTCGTGTATCCGCAGCTGACGGGGATCTGAATGGGGTAGCCAGAGGGGGCTGGGCGCCGGTTGCAATACCTTCATAGCGGGTCGAGAATAACGAGCGCGGCGACCGACGATCATCACGCGCCGGTCATGATGTGGTGATGTTTTGGTAATGCATCAGGGCCAGCCGCTGAGCTTCGGCGGATTCCGTCTCGACACGAGGAACGCGCAGCTCTGGCGGGGTGACCAGGAGATCGCACTCAGGCCCAAAGCGTTTGCGGTGCTTGCGCATCTCGTCGAGCATGCCGGGCAGCTCGTGACGAAGCAGCAGTTGCTCGACGCCGTGTGGCCCGCGACGTTCGTCACCGATGCCGTTCTGAAGGACAGCGTCAGGCAGCTGCGCGAGGCGCTCGGCGACGACGCAGAGGCGCCGCGATTCATCGAGACCGCGCATCGGCGCGGCTATCGCTTTGTCAGCCAGGTCTCGGTCGAGCCTGCCCTCGGGCGCCGGTTGGACGCCGCACTGCTGCCGACTGTTCGTGAGAGCCCGACCCCGCCCCTAACGACTGTTCTCGGACGCGAATCAGAACTGGCGCGCATGAACGAGTGCCTGGAGCGCGCGCTCGCGGGAGAGCGGCAAGTCGTGTTCGTGACCGGGGAGCCCGGCATCGGGAAGACCACGATCGTGAGCGCGTTCCGCAACAAGGCCGTGGCGAGAGGCATGTGGATGGCATGGGGCCAATGTCTCGAACACTACGGGGCCGGTGAAGCCTATCTGCCGGTGCTGGAAGGTCTTTCCCGACTCGGGCGGACAACGGATGGCGAGCGCCTCATCGAGTTGCTCCGCCGGCACGCGCCGACATGGCTGCTCGAGCTCTCCTCGCTGATTTCAGCGGGCGAGCGTGAGGCGCTGCGACAAGACGTCACCACCCGAACCCGCGAGCGCATGCTGCGTGAGATGGCCGAGGCGATCGAGGCGATTACAGCCGAGGCGCCGCTGCTGATGGTGCTGGAGGATCTGCACTGGAGCGACTACTCGACGCTGGACCTGCTCGCGTTTCTGGCGCGTCGACGCGATCGGGCGCGGCTTCTCGTCGTCGGCACGTACCGCCCGGTCGACGTGATCCTGGGTGAGCATCCCCTGAAAGCGGTCAAGCGCGAGTTGCAGGCGCACGGCCTGTGCCGAGAGTTGCCGCTGGAGTACCTCACTGAGGACGCGGTCGCGCAGTACCTCGCCGTCAAGCTGCCCGACCATCGCCTGCCCAAGTGGCTGACGCGACTCGTGCACCGCCGCACGGAGGGCAATCCGCTGTTCATGGTGAATCTCCTCGAGTACTTGCTCGCCGAGCGCATCATCGTCAAGCGCGGGCATGAGTGGCTGCTCGAGGGCGCGTTCGCTGATATCGAGTCCGGCATTCCTGAAAACGTCCGGCAGCTCATCGAGCGACAGATCGATCGATTGAGCGCGGATGAACGTCGTGCGCTCGAGGGCGCCAGCGTCGTAGGTCTGGAGTGCTCGTCGGTTGCGATCGGAGCGGGACTCGAAGAACCGACCGAGTGGGTCGATGCGCAGTGCGAAGCGCTGGTGTGGCGTCACCAGTTCCTGTCACCGGCGCGGTTGGTGCAACTGCCAGACGGGACGATTACGCCGCGCTACAAGTTCAGTCACGTGCTCTACCTCGAAGTGCCGTACCGGTTGCTGCCCCCTTTGCGCCGGGCGCAGATCCACCGCCGCATCGGCCATGTTGGCGAGGCCATTTACGGCGCGCACGTCGGGGAAATCGCGGCCGAGTTGGCGATGCACTTCGAGCAGGGTGCGGACCCGCCGCGGGCGGTCCGCTACCTTCTGCTTGCCGCAGAGAATGCCCGGCATCGGTCGGCCCATCACGAAGCAGACGCGTTGGCGCGACGGGGGTTGTCAGCGCTGAGCGCAGTGGCGGCCTCACCCGAACGGGATCGCCAGGAATTGGGCCTGCGGATGATCCTGGGAGTGTCGGCGATGTTGCTGAAAGGGTTTGCCGCCGACGAAGTCAAGGATATTTGCGAGGGTGCGATCGCGTTGTGCCAAGCCGAGGACGACTCGGGCGACGCGTTCCTGGCGCGCTGGCTCCTGGGCTTGTTTTACTACTTCCGCGCAGAGATGCGACATTGTCACGCGATTGGAGAAGAGCTCGTCAAACGCGGCGCCGAAATGGCCGATCCGCTCTTTGCTTGCGAAGCTGCCTGTGCATTCGGCGTCACTCTTGTCGACCTTGGCAGGTTTGGCCCGGCGCTCGAGCAGTTCGCGAAGGTGATCGCACTGTGCGAGCCGCAGCGGGAGCGGCAAACGAAGGCATTCGCCGGACAGGACCCCGCGGTCACGTGCGATTGCTATGCGGCGCGAGCGCTGTGGGCGCGGGGATACCCCGATCGTGCGATGGTCCGGATCGGGCGGGCACGCGACGCGGCCCACCCGCTCGCACCTACCGAGACCCGTGTGATTGCGTCGTACTTCACGGCTTACTTGCATCAACTGCGTGGCGAGGCCCGACTCGCTCAGGATCACGCCGAGAGCGCGATTGCCCTGGCCGATGAGTACGGTTTGTCCGTGTGGGTGGCGTTGGCTCGCATCATTCGCGGCTGGGCGCGCGTGCAGCAGGACACCCCCGACGAAGGGATCGACGAACTGCGGCGCGGGCTCGTTGCGTACGCGGCGACGGGGGCGCGATTGTGGCGCGCGCAGTCGCTGGGCCTTCTTGCGGAGGCCTTGGCCAAATCCGGTCAACACGAGGAAGCGGCGGCCGCTGTCCTCGAAGCCCTGGATCTCCTCGAAGAGACGGGCGAGGAAGGCGCGGCTGCCGACTTACACCGTATTCATGGTGATGTGCTGCTGGCGCGCGCATGGGAGGACACGAAGCGCTCGTCGGGTGAGTGCACGCGACTCCCGCCGCGTGTCGCCGCCGAAATCGAAGAGTGTCTGACACGCGCGATTTCAATCGCGCGCGCGCAACAGGCAAGATCCTGGGAGCTGAGGGCCGCCTCGAGCCTCGCGCGCCTCTATCTCACGCAGGAGAAGGCCGCAGATGCCGTGTGTCTGATCACGCCGCTTGTCCAATGGTTCACCGAAGGGCACGACACTGCCGACGTGGCGGCCGCTCGCGCGCTGGTCATGGCCGCCGTGTAGCTCTGCGGGGGTGCTTTCAGGCTGGGACCGTAATTTCACGGAGCACGTTCATAGGGCATCACCCAGCTCAGGCGGGATGCAAACGCGATTCACAAGGTCCCGAGCAGGACCACGAGATCCTCTACAATCTCCGCATCACGCAGGGGCGCAAGGTCTACGTCGGCATTGCCGGGGCCCGAAGCGCTCGACGTGATTGACCCCAGGTCGGTCACCCAATGTGAAGTGCATCGCGACGATCGGTGCGGTGCACTGTGTTCATGTGAAGCCTGACGGCGAGTACTCGGTCTCGGGTCGATCGCCACTTGCACGATCGTCGTGGTCGAGCCTTCGCCAGCACTGTCAGCAGGAATTCTCAAGGAGGCAAAGACATGGTGAGTGTCGTCTCCAGGTCGCTGGGATCCTGTGCCCTCGTGGTGTTCATTCTGCTCGTGCCGGTGTGGGCGTCGGCACAGTCGATTCGGCCGTCCATCACCGGTCTCGTGACCGACTCCTCCGGCGCAGTACTGCCGGGCGTGACCGTGGAAGCTGCGAGCCCCGCGTTGATCGAACGGGCGCGGTCAGCAGTGACTGACGGACGCGGCTCGTACCGCATCATCGACCTCAATGCCGGAACGTACACCGTGACGTTCACGCTGCCTGGGTTCAACACCGTTCAACGCGACGGCATTGTTCTCTCGGGCTCGATGACGTCGACACTCAACGTCGAACTGCAGATAGGCACACTCGGCGAGACCATCATCGTCAGCGGCCAGAGTCCGACTGTCGACGTCCAGAACGCGCGCCAATCGCAAGTGGTCGAGAACACCGTCGTGACCGATATGCCCGTCGCGCGGACGCCCACCGACATGGCGACGCTCATCGTACCGGCGATGAACACCGGGCTCTCGGCATACGGAGCGCAGGGCACGACGGGCCCGGAGACGGGCCGTCTGCAGGTCGACGGCGTGGGCGTCGGATCGGGCACCTCGGGCACATCGCAGTATCGGCCGGATGTGATTCAGGCGAGCGAGCTGGTGATCTCGAGCTTCGGCAACATGGGTGAAGTCGAGGTCGGGTCGCCGATCGTCAACATCATCCCGCGGACGGGTGGCAATATTTTCAGCGGCACGTTCTACGCCGATGGGGCCAACGGTGCAATGGCGGGCGACAACACGAAAGCTCTCGTCGAGGCGGGGTTGCTCCGCGCTCCGAACGAGCTGATTCATACGTCGCAGCTGAACATCGGATTCGGCGGGCCGATCATGCGGGACCGATTGTGGTTCTTCGCCAACGCCCGGCATCAGACCGACGACTCGTACGTCACCAACATCTGGGTGAACAGAAACGTCGGCAATCCGAATGCCTGGACCTACGAACCGGATACGGATCAGCGTGGCACCAACAAGAACTGGTACGCCAACGGCGCGCTGCGGCTGACGTGGCAGGTGAGCGCGCGGCACAAGCTGAATCTGTTCTGGGACGAGCAGCGCAAATGCGAGCGCTGCGGGCCAACAGATACGAACAGCTCGACGACCTCGCCGGAAGCCTCGGTCCCCGGCTACATCCCCGGCATGAACCAGTACTGGCGCGTTCAGCAGATCAACTGGACGGCGCCAATGACCGACAAGCTGCTCTTCGAGGCGGGCATTGGATATCCGAACAGCCTCTACGGCGAACCGCCGACACCCGAGGGACGCGAGCTCACGCAGATCAACGAACAGGCAGGCCTCATCCCCGGGCTGACCTACCGCGCAACGATGTTCAGCCGCAACCGCGGTGGTCTGGTGCGCTGGCTCGGCTCGGCGTCATACATCAGCGGCCCGCATCAACTCAAATTTGGTTTCGACGGCGAGCGCTTCTACCAGGTGCGCGAGATGTCCACGCAGAAAGACGGGCTCTTTCAGTTTCGTTTCAACAACGGCGTGCCCAATCGTCTCACCATGGGCTTCAACAACTGGCGCTACGCGCTGGTGGTGCCGCAGCAGGCCGTGTATGCGCAGGACAGTTCGACCTTCGGCCGCCTGACGGTGCACGGCGCGTTGCGTCTCGACTACGCGCGCAGCTACGCACCCGAGCAGCCGCTCTACGCGCAGTCGTTCGTGCCGGAGACGATCATCTTCCCGGAGACCACAGTCGTGAAGGGCTTCGTCGATCTGAGCCCGAGAATGGGTGCGGCCTACGACCTGCGCGGTGACGGCAAGACGTCAGTGAAGGTCAGCCTGGGACGCTACCTCGCGGCCGTGAACGCCGATGGCATCTACGCCTCCACCGCGCCGGTCGCGATGATCGGTGGCGGCGGCGCCCGGACCGCGCCGCAGACGACGAGAACGTGGACGGATCGCGATCGCGACTTCGTGGCCGACTGCGACCTGGCGAACAAGGCGACCAACGGCGAGTGCGGGCCCTGGGCGACGCAGAATTTTGGGGAATTCCTCACCAGCACGGTCGATCCGCGGCTCACGGGCCGCGATGGCATGTGGTTCCGCCGTCCGTACGACTGGGGGTTTGGCGCCTCGATACAGCATGAACTGCGGCCACGCTTCCTCGTCGATTTCGGTTACAACCGCCGCTGGTGGGGGAACGCGACGATCGTCGACAACCAGCTGATCGCCAACCCCGATTTCGATCCCTACAGCATCACGGCGCCGGTCGATCCGCGTCTGCCGAGTGGCGGCGGCTACGTCATCGGCGATCAATGGGACATCAAACCCGATAAGTTCGGCGCGACGTCGAATTACGAGGTCCCGACGAGCGACTTCGGGAAGTACGTGCGCTACTTCGACGCCTTCGACGTCAACGCGCGCGGAGAGACGCACGGTGTGACAATGCGGGTGGCGACGAGCACTGGCCGTCAGGTGACCGATAACTGCGAGCTGACCATCGACAACCCGAGCCAGCGGAACTGGACGCCCGCGCCAACAATACCGCCGAACCCCTGCCACGTGGCGCTGCCGTTCCAGATGGCGGCCAGTGCGATGGTGGCTTACACGATTCCCAGGGTCAGGGTGTTGACCAGTGGCGTGTTCAGCAGCAGACCGGGATCGCAGATCTCGGCGAACTACGTGGTGTCGTCGGCCGTTGTCGCGCAGACGCTGGGCCGTCCGCTCTCCGGCGGTACTGCCAACGTCACGATCAACGTCCTCAACCCGGGGGAGATGTATCGCGATCGCATCAACCTGCTCGACCTCCGTGTTGCCAAGTTGATCGATCTCGGCAAGCGGCGGCTCAATTTCGGGCTGGATATGTTCAACGTGTTCAACTCGGACGTGGTGCTGAACTCGAACAACACCTATGGTTCGTCGTGGCTGACGCCGACACAGGTGCAGACGGCGCGCCAACTGCAGGTCAGCGTGCGTTTGGATTTCTGACGGGGTCAGACCCCTTGATACAGGTCCACTCAAGGGGTCTGACCCCAGCCGAATGCTGGGAGGCAATCAATGGTTCGACTGAAGACGGCGTGGTTCGTGCTCATCGTCGCGTGCCTGATCGGGGCAGCGCGTTCGACGATCGTCGACGGACAGGGGCGCGGAAACCGCGTCGCCGTCTACGAAGGCGCGCTGCTCATCACCGGCGACGGCACGGCACCGATTGAGAACTCCGCGTTCCTGGTGGAGAACGACACGTTCACGCGGATAGGGCGGAAGGGGCAAATCCAGGTGCCCGCTGGCGCTGCGCACGTCGACCTGACCGGCAAGTTCGTGATGCCGACGAAAGTCGACATGCACGGTCACATCGGCTTTCAGCACGATTGGGACGGCACGATGGCGAAGGAATACTTCACCCGCGAGAACCTGATCGATCACCTCGAGCGCCTCGCCTATTTCGGCATCAGCGCCACGGTTGGCATCGGCGACCTCGTCGATCGATCGGATCTGCACGGTGGGCGCACGGGTTGGGGCGACGTGCCCTTGAGGATGCGCAGCGAGATTGTGCCGGGCGCCGCGTTGTTCAAGACCGCCGGGCCTGGCATCGCCTGGCCGGGCGGCGGCGCCAACGGTCACCCGTCGCGAACCGACGTGCCCTACCCGGTGACGACGGTTGAAGAAGCACGGGAGGCGACGCGCGACAACCTGAAGATGAAGCCGGAGTTCATCAAGATCTGGGTCGACGATCGCAACGGACGATCGAAGAAGCTGGAGCCACCGCTCTATCTGGCGATCATCGAGGAGGCGCACAAGGCAAACGTTCCGGTGGCCGCGCACAACATCACGCTCGCCGACGCCAAGCTGATGATGAAGGCGGGAGTCGAAGGATGGTTGCACCCGCCGGTCCGCGGCGGCGAGTTCCCGGACGAGGAGTTCCTCGGGATGATCAAGGAGCGGATCGCGAAGAAGGACCGGCCGAACATGTGGTTCAACCCGCAGGCGGGAACGGCCGCCTCGAGCCGGGAGGACTGGGATGATCCGCTGCTGCGCGACACGATCTCGCCGCAGCAGATCCAGGCGCAGGTCGGTGAGCAGCTGGCGCGGATGACGCCGGAATCCGTCGAGCGTGCTCGTCGCACGCTGCGCGAGAATGGCGAGAAGAGCCATTTGAAGCTCCGTGCGGCCGGGATGAAGATCGCACTGGGCGGCGACACGGGACAAACCCGGTTCTTCATCGGCTGGAGTCAGCAGCTCGAATTCGAGAACTGGGTGCGCATGGGGCTGACGCCCTCAGACGCGATCGTTGCCGCCACGCGCGACTCGGCCATGGCGGGTCATTTCAACACCGGGATGGTAGCTGCCGGCAAGTACGCCGACTTCATCGTCCTCGACGCGAACCCGCTGACCAACATTGCCAATTCGCGGAAGATCAACAAGGTGTTTCTCCGCGGAACGGAAGTCGATCGCGCGGCGCTCAAGGCGAAGTGGCAGGCGAGGTGGAAGACGGGCTCGGCCACAAACTAGGCGTGGGACCCAGCACTCTGGCGGTCAGAAGCGTGAGATCGTCGGGCTGCGGGCGGCCCGCGAGTTGCTGGTGAACGTCGGCGAGAATCGTGTCGAGCAGCGGCGCCCCGCCGTCGGACGCGCGATCGATGATGCTCGTGAACCGCTGTTCCGCTCGCTCGCCATCATCGGTCAGGGCCTCGGAGATGCCGTCGGTGTACAGCAGTACGTGATCGCCCTCGTGGATCGGCACGACCGGCGCTTCCCAGGTTGAGTCCGTCAGCACCGGCGAGACCAGCGGCCCGGTGCTGTGGAGCCACAGCGGTTCGCGTGTCTTTCCCCAGAGAGCGACGGGTGGATGGCCGGCGTTCACATACCGAAACTGGCGTTGTCCCGGCGAGATCAGGGCAGCAACCATCGTGACGAATCGTTCCGCACTGAAGGCTGCGAGGCCCATCGAGACACGCTGAACGACGGCGATGGGCTCGAACCCATCGACGTGCGACGCATGGAACGCGCTCTTCACGATGCCGGTGAGCATCGCCGCCGAGACGCCGTGCCCGGACACATCGGCGATCAGTAATGCGGTCTGCCCGGTGCTGGCCGCGTAGTCGTACAGGTCGCCACCAAGTGCCGAAGATGGTGTATATCGGCAGCAGACGGCCACGCCGTTCACGATCGTTTCCCGATTGGGCAACAGGCTCTGCTGGAACGCGCGCGCCTCGGCCATCTCCGTTTCGAGTCGCATGACGTTCAGGCGATGCTCCTCGCGGCGCCACCGCAGTTCGAGACATCGCTCGACGAGTGTCCGGAGGACTTCGCGATCGAACGGCTTTTGAATGAAGTAGAACGCGGGGCTGCGGATGGCCCGGACCAGTTTGTCGTCGAGATCATCGACACTGCCGGTCATCAGGATAACGTCGAGCCCGGGGAAGCGGGCTTTCAGCTGCGCCATCAGCTCGAAGCCGTCGAGATCGGGCATGCGGATGTCGACGATCGCGAGGTCCGGCTGAAAATCGCCGGCCATCGACAGCGCTTCACGTGACAGCCGCGTTCCGACGACCTGATGGTCCTTGCTCAACACGCGATCCACCGCGCGAAGCATGCCGGGTTCGTCGTCTACGACCAGGATGCGCGCCGAGCTCATGATCCCTGCATATGCGGCTGCGCCACCGCCTGGGGAATGCGCACATGGACGCGCGTGCCGTTGCCGGCCTCGCTATGAATCATCATGGTGCCGTCGACTTCCCACAGGACCGAGCGGCAGATCGACAAGCCAAGGCCGTTGCCGTGCGGCTTCGTCGTGAAGAATGGCTCGAGGATTCGCGGCAGATGTTCCCGGGCAATCCCGCAGCCGGTATCGGCGATCGCGATTTCCACTGCGCCATCGGCGGACCGGACGGTCACCGTGATCCGGCCGCCATGCGGCGTGGCCTCCCGCGCGTTGGTGAGCAGGTTGAGAAAGACCTGTTCGAGATCGCTTTGGCTGCAGGCGACTGCCGGGATGTCATCGGGATTGTCGACGAGCAGCTCGATAGCGCTGCGGCTCATGCCGTATCTCAGGATTGCCGATGCCGTTTCGATCGCGCGCCGCACGTGGCCGTCGCGGCTTTGCCGCGAGGCGTTGCGCGCGAATGTCAGCATGCCGCCGAAGATCCGGCGGCAGACCTGAAGCGACTTCTGCACCTGGTCGAGGTCCTCCGCAAAGACGGACGGCGAAAATGCCCCGTTGCGCAGGTCGACCTGCATCTCCTGGATCAGGGGCAGCATCGATCCGAGTGCGTTGTTCACGTCGTGCGACACGCTACGAGCCAGATCCGCCATTGCATGTTTCCGCTCCGCGGTCACGACGCGGGCGCGCAGCGACTCCGCGCGGTGCAGGTTCTGGATCGCGACCGCCGCTTGCGCTCTGAAATGCTCGACCAATTCCGCATCGAACGGCTTGAGCTGCTCAGGGTAGCGGGCGGCGATCTTCAGCACGCCGACGAGGCTGTCGCGCGTGACCAGTGGAGCGCACAGCATCGACGCTTCGCGGCTGCCTTCACCGTCGGCGGAGTCGCCGCTGTTGTAATCCAGCAATGCGGCAAGACCGCCCGCCGGCTGATCCCGCCACTCTCTCCAGCGGTCTCCATGACGGTCGAAGCCGTACACTCGCGCCGACTGCAGGAGTGCTGCCGCGTCGTCGGTAATCGGAATGCGCAACCCGATCCGCTCGCTCTTGGCCTTCGTCCACGCGATCTGTTCCGCCACGACGCGCAGCGACGGCTCGTTTTCCTCGCGGATGAGGAGCGCGGACGAATGATCGTAGAGCGTCAACGAGCGGATGCCGTCCAGGATCTGGTAGAAGAGATCCTTCGGATGGATTTGCTCCATCATCTTCCGGTCGATGCGATCGCGGACGCCAAGGAGCCGGTCGCGGTCGATTCGGTGAACGGTGGCTGACAGCGCCGCGGTGACGCGTGCGATGAGATGTCGATCGTCTCGATCGAATGAATGACCTGGACGCACGACGGCAAAAGCGCCCCATGCGCCGCCCCGCCGTCGTACCGATCCAATCAGCATGTCCCGCTGACCTGGCCAATGTGTGTAGCGGATGAAGCGGGTCAAGACGTCGAGATCCCAGCCCGACTGTTGTGGCAGCGTAAAGAGAAGATCGGCTTGCTGACGCCCCGGATGGAGCATGGCCACGCAGCCGTGAGCCGCCTGAAAAAAGTCGCGCGTGTCGCGGAGGGCATGACGGAGTGCCTTCTGCGGGTCGCGGACGTCTTTCAGATGCGCGGACAGGTCATCGATGAATTTGAGCGCGGCGAGTTCCCTTTGTTCCCGCAACATGCCGCATGAGGATCCTGCTCGAAGCGTCGGGCGGTCAAGTACTTATGTCAACTCCCGAGTATTCTTGAGTGTGGCATTCGCAGCGGGATCACGCAACCGACTGACCGAGCATGACCTGGATCGGTTTCCGGGGGACACCTTGTTCGATCGTGTAGGCAGGACCATCTGTCGCGCCGGCTGCCTGCCCCGCAAAGAACTATACGAAGCATGGGAAGTCGCACGGCGGGTCCGGCGACTGCACCGCGGCGGGCGAGTCATCGATGCTGCCGGTGGAGCCGGTCTGCTCGCGCACCTGATGATCCTGCTCGACGACATGTCGCCTGAAGCGATCGTGGTCGATCCGACGCAACCGCCATCAAGCGCCACCGTTCATGCGGCTCTGGCGCGCTCCTGGCCCCGACTCGAGCGACGCGTATCGTTCGTCGCGCGCGACGTCTCGCAATTCGATCTCGCATCTGACGATGTCGTCGTGTCGAGTCACGCGTGCGGCGTCTTGAGCGATCGAATCCTGGAGCGCGCGATCGCCGCGCGTGCAGTGGTCGCGGTGTTGCCCTGCTGTCACGACCTGACGACATGCGACACGGGACCGTTCGCGGGCTGGCTGGATGGTCCGCTCGCGATTGACGTGATGCGCGCCATTCGGCTGGAGCAGAGTGGTTACCGCGTGTGGACCCAGACGATTCCGGGTGACATCACGCCGAAGAATCGGTTGTTGATAGGCGTGCCCTGTTCAGGAGAAGACTCTACTTCGTCCGTTTGGCAGCGTTGAATGCGACAGCGACGCGAATCAGCGCTTTAAGTGCGGCTTCGTCAATCGCGTCGTCTTGGTGAATGTCGATCGCCCTTCGTGTATTTCCCTCGAGGCTCGAATTGAAGAGATGCGCGGGGTCCTTCAGCGACGCCCCGTGGAAGAAGGTCAGCTTGACGACCTGTTTGTAGGATTCGCCGGTGCAGATGCCGCCGTTGTGGGACCAGACAGGAGTGCCCGGGGAAGACGCCTTCTTCCATTTCCATTCTTCGACGACTTCGGGCTCCGCCTGGTGAATCAGCTCGCGCATCCGTTGCAGCGCCGAACCTCGCCAATCACCGAGCTCGCGAATACGCTCGTCGATCATCGTCGAGGCAGAGCCCTTCTGTGCAACCTGCGCCGACTTCTTGGACGTCTTCTCGGCCATTGTGTTCGCTCCACGACTGCGGTGATTTGCGACAATCTTACTAGTCAAGGGCTCCACCCTTGATATCTACGAGACCACATTGGAGCGTCGCACGCGACGCCAGGTGGTGGCATACGGCAGCACGAACAAGTACAGACCGCTGAACAGGAGCAAGGCGAGCGGGAGCAGCGGCGAGTAGGTCACCCAGGGCGGAGGCGTCGTCCCAGCGCCCGGTGCCAGGGCGATGAAGTTGGCGATGACGGTCACGGTAAAGACGATCGACAGCCAGCGGTGGATCTGCCGAATCCATGCATTCATAGGATCTCATCTCCTCCCTGATGTTGCATTCGCGAGTCAGTGTTCGATTGCAGAGAGATCGAGCCGGCTGAGGCGATCCGGGTCCGCGAGGATGTTCATCTCAGTGATTCTCCCGTTGACGATCGTGAAGCCGATCACCGAGAAGAGTCGACCGTCGGGACGTCGCGCCAGGAGCCCGACACTGCCATTCACAAGGACGATCTCGATCGACAGGCCCAATTTCGCGAACGAGAACGCGCCGGCTTGGCCGGCGACGGCCGTGGCGCCTCGCACGACTCGTGATGCGCGGGCCAGCGCACCGCCATCGGCTCGCAGCACGATATCGGGATCGAGCAGGGCGACCAGAGCCTCGAAATTGCCGTCGCGTTGGGCAGCCAGGAACGCATCGACGACGCGCCGCTGCTGTCGCACGTCGCGGTCCGAGCTCGGGGCTTTGCTCTGAACGCGACGACGCGCCCGGCTGGCGAGCTGGCGCGCCGCGCCGGAGGAACGGTCGACGATCGGCGCGATCTCGTCGAACGTCATGCCGAAGACGTCGTGGAGCACGAAGGCGAGCCGCTCGGCTGGCTCGAGCGTATCCAGCACTATGAGGAGGGCCAGGCCCACTGAATCGGCGCGGATCGCGTCGGACTCGGGCTCCCACTCGCCGCGAGTAATGATCGGATCCGGCAGATGCACGTCCAGTGGATTCTCGCGTCGCGAGGTCCGCGTTCGCAGCATATCGAGACACACGCGTGACACGACCGTCGTCAGCCAGCCTCGGAGATTTGCGACGTCGCTCACATCGGTCCGGCCCAGCCGAATCCAGGCTTCCTGGACGGCATCCTCCGCTTCGCTCGCCGACCCGAGCATGCGATACGCCACCGTGCGCAAATGCGCCCGGTGTTCTTCAAACTGATCAGCGAGTTGCTCACCTGCCGCCATGAGTCATCGTGTCCCGTTTGCGTCCCTGTTGTTAATGACGGATCCCACGTCCGAAGTGTGACAGAACGGCTGATGTGAAAGGGAGGAGTGGGGATGTAACTCGGCTCGCGTGGCGCGAACGCGGATGGTGTACGTCGACGGAGCTAATTAGCAGTCCCTGCTGCAGGGACATATTTCTTGAGTGCCATCCCCGCGGTCAGCGATCCGTAGATGTTGCCCGTCGAGTCTGCCGCCACCCCTTCCTGAGATCCCTCGGGATCGGGATCCGGAATGACCGTCGTGACCTTGCCATCGCGCGCGCTGCCAATCGCGATCCCTTTTCGGAATCCTGGATTGGTCTTCTGGTCGGACTGGTGATCCGCCACATACAGCGTGTCGTTCCGGTCGATGAACACGCCGCTCGGCCGGCCGAATTGCTTCCATTCGTCGAGGAAGGTGCCATTCTGGTCGAATATCTGAATACGATTGTTCCCTCGATCACCGACAAACAGCCGTCCGCGCGAATCCATCGCGAGACTGTGCGGCGTGTCGAATTCTCCGGGAGCGGTCCCTTTCTTACCCCAGGTTTTGATCAACCGACCGTCCTGCGAAAACTTCAGTACGCGAGCGTTCGAGTTCCCGCCGTGACCGTCAGCAACGAAGATATCGCCGCTCGGTGCGATCAAGACGGCCGACGGCATGTTGAAGGTGTCCGGACCGTCGCCGGCCACTCCCGGCTTGCCGAGCGCCATCAGGACTTTTCCATCGGGACTGAACTTGAACACTTGATGGCCCTTGCCATCCCGTCGCGCGTCCTTTCCGTCGGGTCCTTCACCATCGGCGACCCAGATGTTGCCGTCGCGATCTACGTGGATGCCATGCGGCCGGACGAACATGCCCGCGCCGAAGCTCTTGACCAGCTTGCCCGAGGCATCGAACTTCAACACGGGCGCCACGGCGGAGCCGACGCAGTTCTGCGCCCCACACCTTTCAAAAACCCAGACGCTGGATCCGTCGCGATCGATCGTGATCCCCACGGTCGATCCGATCTTTCTACCGTCTGACAGTTTGAAGTGGTTCTCGATGGTCTGGTAGTGGACAGTCTGCGCCGCGGCAACGTGCAACAGCGCGATCAGGAGGGCGGCGAGAGCTCCGGTCCGGCTGACGCCGGACACTACTGATGCCGCACGACCTCGGCGTGCTCGGAACATGGCAACCCTCCAGTGGAGTCGAAGTATATGCCCGTCAGCACCTCGCTAGGTTGTCGCACTCTGCGCTGCCAGGTACCAGTCCAGGATCTGTTCTCCTGTCCAGAAGAGCACGCCCGGACGCGACTGCATGTGGGCAAGCGCCTCTCGGAAATACCGCAGGCGATGTGGAGCGCCCATGATGTAAGGATGAATGACGAGAGCCATCACGCGAGCGGAGTCGTGAGCGTCGGCATACAGCTGATCGAACTGATTGATGGCACGGTCCCGATATTCCGACGCGCTGTGGTGCTGAATGAGGATCAGCGCGACGTCGTTGCATTCCTGCGTGTAAGGCACGCTGAGCAGCGATCCCGTTCGCGTACGCACGGGCACGGGCTGATCGTCGAGCACCCAGTCGCAGACGTATTCATATCCTTCTTCCGCGAGGATGTCCGCCGTGTCCCATGTCTCGGTCAGACCAGGTCCCAGCCAACCGCGCGGCCGCCGTCCTGTGAATGATTCGATGGCCGCGGTTGTCTTCTGGATATCTACGCGCTCGTCGGGAACCTTCTGCATGTTCTTCTGACTGAAGCCGTGGCCGATGAATTCCCATCGCCGTTCGACGGCGGCACGCGCGATGGGTTCATATGCCTGAATGGCACTGCCGTTGATCGCAATCACGGCAGGCACGCGAAATTGATCGAAGACGTCGAGCATGCGCCAGAAACCGACGCGGTTTCCGTATTCGTGCCACGCCCAGTTGGGTACGTCGGGCATCGGTGACCCACCTGCGGGTGGGGGCAGGACCGTGCGCGGCAGCGGCTCGCGCGGATTCCATTCTTCGACGTTGACGATGACCCACACAACCAGCCTGGCACCACCGGGCAAAACGAGGCGCGGGCGATCGATGATTGGCGAATACGTGAAGCGTTCTGTTGGAAGCATCGGCCTCAGTATCACTGATTCCGCGCAGACAAAACACGCCACTCACTGGGACGTACACGTCGGACAATCGATGTCGAAGGTCAGCGTCTCCTTGCTGCGGCGGACGAGATACCGCGTTTTCCCTGGGCCGATCCTTCTGAGCACGCGTCGGATCTCGTCTTCAGTCGTCATCCGCTGGCCGTCGATCGAGATGACCACATCGCCGGCATGAACGCCGGCCGCTTGTGCGAGACCACTCTCAACGCGTATCACCACCGCTCCTTCCGTTGGGATGAACGCGATATGCAGACCCAGGTCCGTTAACTCGAAGCCGGTCATTCCGAGCGCCAGGCCGCCGTCGGCGCCGAGCCCCAATGCCCCGATCAGGTCGTCCACTCCGGAAGGGTCCTGTGGCTTCGAAGGTGACACGGCCTTCTCTGCACTCTTCACCGTTGTTCCGCCGGTTGACGTGTCGCTCGTCGAACGGGTTCCCAGTGACCCAATCAGGTAGCCGCCATATAAAACGCCGGCGAGCAACAAGATCGAGAAACCGCCGATAAACCGTGGATGGCGAAACCACGGTCGCTTCGGTTGGACGCGGGGCGGTTCGCCCGCGTAAGCGGCAATCTGCTGCTGCTCGCGCTCGCTGGTCTGTCCGAGGATTTCCTTGACCCGGTCAGTAAGTCGATCCAGTTCCGCGTGTGGCGTTCCGGGCAGCCATCCGGAGAGATCGGCACCATTCAGTAATCGAAACGCGAGCGGGGCGACCACGGCGTCCAATAACACTGGAACGAGAACGCCCCGCCGTTTGCCCTCGGATGCCTCGCTTCTCACCCACTCGGACTGAACGGATGAGTGCGACCACAACACCACCATGCAACTGGCTGCGCCGATCGCGTCCTCGATCACCTTGTCAAAGGACTGACCGAGCGGGATCTTCCTGTCCCACCAGACCGACCAGCCGTACCGCTCGAGGACGTCCGCGAGCGATTTGGCTCGCGTTCGGTCCTCGGTCGCGTAGCTCAGAAAGATGTCGGCCATTCTCTCGATCCTGGCTCACGTCCTTCGTGATGCCCGAGAGAATACGCGGTCGGCACCCTGGCGTCGAACTCGACAGTAAGGATCGCGACGCCGATGTCACGCGGGCGCCGTCAGCGGGCTGCCCTTCGGAACAATCATGAACACCAGCGCACGCGTCGGCCCGTCGGGCCTCGCGGAACCACTTGTCGTGTGAACGGCGCCAGAGGGCTCAAAGAACGTGCGGCCCACCGGCAGCACTTGTTCCGGCTCGTTGTTGATGGCAAAACGCATCTGCCCTTCCACGATGTAGCCAAGCACGGGCCCTGGATGACGATGGCCGGGGCCTGTACTGCGCGAATTTGGTGCGATGTTCAACTCCACGAGCACGGCCTCGAAACCCTCGAGGGGACCCGTCAACGCGTGCCTCGCGAGTTCAGCAGCGGGCCGCGGTGCAGGTGTTTGTGCATCGCTCCCAACTGGCAGCAGCGACGCTGCCGCGATTCCAAGGAATGTCCGACGGTTCTGCATAGTCACGATTCTCCTTGTCCCGCCGAAGCCGCGAGGCGCAGGCGGAATTTCAACGAGTAGTGAAAACCCTGGTCCCCTGGTGGAACTGAGACCAGGCGAACCAGAACTGTGGCACCAGGATCACTTGTTTCAATTGCGTGCCTTTCAGCGGCCCCTCGAGGCACTGCCCATACGCATTCCATGTCGACCGAGTTTCGAGATCGATCAGGGAGCTGGCGTCGTCGTTTGCCGCTTTGAACTCGAGCACTTTGCCTGTGGCGCGCGCTTCGAATGCCGTCGTCGTATCCGACGAGGGCTGATGAACGATGACGATCGGCTGACCGCCCACGCGATCGTTGACGACGCGCGCGACGCGCAGATCCGAGAACGGGTACGCCACGGCCTCAGGACCGATCTCGAGTCCGGCAACGGTTTCGCGCGTAGGCAATCGCTTGTCAAGGGTGAGTGCACCGTTCGGCGCCCCGTCGGGTCCCACTCGCGTGATGGCTTTGATGCGCTTGCTCCGATCGGGCATGCGCTCCGCGTATCCCGGCAAGGGTTTGAGGACCATCGTATTCGGATACCGCTTGCGCCATTCCGACCATGTCGTGCGCACGACTGGATAGAGTTTCAGCCGCGTGCCTTTGAGCGGACCGTCGATCGCTTCACCAGTGGCCTGCTGCCAGCTGGTGCCGGTCTCCAGATCCTTCTGCACCTCGTTTGCGCCAACCATGCGGTCGTATTGGAAATGAAGCGTGTGGCCTTTCACCTCGGCGCGATACACCACGCCGGTATTACACACTCCGCACCAGGTCACCGAAACAGGACCGTCCGGCAACCTGTCGAACACGGCGCCATGCTGGGAGAGGTCGGCCGCGGGATACGCTTTGGCAACGCTGCCGCTGGTGACACCGAGCAGGATGTCATCATCCTGAAGAAATGCCGCCTCCGGCGCCTCCACGAACTCGGGCTGGTGGATGGCTATGTATGGCATCGGCGTCGCCTGTGGCGTCTGCGCGAGTACCAGTGCTGCGATTCCGGCCACGAGTTTCATTGTTCTCTCCCTGTCGTCGCGCGCTCCGTCAGCGGGCTGCCGCTGGGAACCACGAGGAATGCCACGGCATGCACCGGAGCATCCGGGTTCGCGGAACTGAACGACGTGTGAAGGGCGCCGTGCGGTTCGAAGAACGTGCCCCCGGCCGGGACGATCTGGTCGGCCTCGTGATTGATCGCCGTCCGCATCTGTCCATCCACGACGTACCCGACGATGGGACCCGGATGCCGATGTTCCGGTGTTGACGCGCCAGGCCGGAAGTTCAGCTCCACGAGCACGGCGTCGAAACCCTCGAGCGGACCCGTCAATGCGTATCTCGCCAGTTCCCCGGATCGCCGTTGCGCGGACGTTTGGGGAGTCGGGGGTGGTCCGAGCCGAGTCATCGCGATCCACGAGGCCACCAGCAACAGCGCCGTGAGCGCGACGGGTACTGGCACACGAATCGCCCCCGTGACCAACCAACGCCGCCACGACCCGTGCGCACGGCGTGGACGCAGAGCCGGGGGCGCATCCGGAGCCCCCCATTCACGCAGCAGTTCACTTAGCTCTCGGTCGTCCATACAGTCCTCATCTCGTGGTCGGCTGCCGGCTCCGCAGCGGCGCCAGCGTGCGGCGCAGGTTCTCGCGTGCGCGGTGCAACCGCGACTTGACCGTGCCGACATCCGCGTCAACGGCACGCGCGATCTCGGCGAGCGTCAGGCCTTCGTACTCGGCGAGGATCACGACCTCGCGTTGGAGCGGCCTCAGTGCCCGCACGGCCCGGCCCACGATCTCGCCGATCTCGCCGCGCTCGAGGTCAACGGGCTCCGCAACAAACGCCCGCGTCTGCGCGGCGTCCCGCGTCTGCGGGGCGTCGTCGAGCGGCTCGAATCGATGTTCTGCCCGCCAGTGCTTGAGCGCGAGGTTCCTGGCTATCCCCAGCAGGAAAGCGCGCAACGTCCCGCGGACTGGATCGAACCGGTTCGGATAGCGTAGAAGCGACACGAACACGTCCTGGGTGATGTCCGCCGCTGCCGCCGGGCCGGACATGCGCCAGGCGAACCGGTAGATCGCATCCTTGTGGTTGTCGAAGGCTGCCTGGAACTCAGAGTCGGTCACGTGGTTCGCTGAGAATTACCGGGAGGCCGCGTGAAGGATACGGGGTGGAGTACATAATGTGCCAATGAATGCCAAGGTTGTCCTCTCTGCACTTCTATTGGTCAGCTCGTTCGCAGTCGGCGCGAATGCCCAGGACGGCCCATTTCCTGGTCAGCAAAACCGTGGTGCGATTGCGTCCGGTGGGACGCTCTATCAGGCCCGCTGTGCCGAATGTCATGGTGCGGATGGAAAAGGGGTCGCCGGACATGACTTGACGCGGCTGTGGACGTTGGGTGCGACCGACGAGCGCGTGTTTCAAACGATTCGCAATGGGGTGCCGAACACCATCATGCCGTCGAGCACGGCACCCGACGGTGAGCTGCGAGCGCTGATTGCTTATCTGCGCAGCCTCAACGGACCCGCCGCTCCCGAGCCGCTCCGCGGCAACGCCGAAAACGGTGAGCGCGTTTTTGCGACCAGCTGCTCGTCGTGCCATGCCATCAACGGCCGCGGCGGCCGCCTCGGGCCGGACCTCTCTCGAATCTCGCAGTCGCGCGCCCAGCTGACTGAAGCCATCAGGTCGCCGGCCAGCTCGATCGCGGCCGGTTACCAACCCGTCACCGTGATCACTCGTGACGGCGAAACCGTAAAGGGGGCCCTCAAAGGCGAGGATGCATTTTCGGTTCAGCTCATGGACACGACTCAACGCCTTCGCGCGTATTTGAAGTCGAGCCTCAAGAGCTTTGTTCGTGATCCGGGATCGCTCATGCCGGACTACGGTCCCAGTCGCGTGAGCGAGAGCGATCTCGACGATCTCATTCGTTATCTCAGCACGTTTCGTCCTCCAGCCGGACGTCCACGAGGGGAGCCATGATCGCACGGCGTATCGACACGAAAGCGCGAACCGCGTTGCTCGCGGTGGTTCTGGGATCAGGTCTCGTCACGGCGCAAGACAGGGCGCCATCAGGCTTGACGTCGCAGGAGATCGCCCAGGGCTACAAGACGCCGACGCGTTGGCCAACGTACTCCGGTGACTACACCGGGCAGCGGCACACGCCGCTCACCCAGATCACTCCGGCCAACGCTCATCGCCTCAGCGCGCAGTGGACGTTTCAAACCGGAATCATTCCGCGCCGGGGTTACGAGGGAACTCCGCTCGTCGTGGATGGGGTCATGTATCTCACGGGTCCGTTCAATACCGCGTGGGCCGTCGACGCGCGCACTGGAAGGCAGTTCTGGCGTTATCGCCGCGATCTGCCAAACGACCTGACTTACGGTGCCGTCTCACCGGTCAATCGCGGAATGGGTCTCCTGGGTAACCGGTTGTTCCTCCCGACCGCCGACGCGCATCTCGTTGCGCTCGACACGGCAAGCGGGAACGTCGTCTGGGACACGGTGCTCGCTGACTACAAGATCGGCTACGCGGCAACGGCGGCGCCCCTGGTCGTCAAAGACAAGGTCATTGTCGGCATCTCGGGCGGTGATTTTCCGACGCGAGGATTTCTCGACGCCTACGATCCGCAGACCGGCAAGCGACTCTGGCGGTTCTACACCGTTCCCGGGCCTGGCGAGCCAGGAAGCGACACCTGGCCAGGCGCGGATGTGATGGCTCGTGGCGGCGGTGCGACGTGGGTGACCGGAGTCTACGACCCCGAGCTGAATCTTCTGTATTGGGGTACTGGAAATCCGAACCCGTTGTATTACGGCGAGGATCGCAAGGGCACCAACCTGTACACGGCATCGATCGTTGCGATCGACGCGGACACAGGAACACTCAAGTGGTACCACCAGTTCACGCCACACGACACGCATGACTGGGACTCGAATCATGTCCCCGTGCTCGCCGAACTGCCGATCGCTGGGCAGCAGCGCAAGGTCGTGATGGTGGCCAACCGGAATGGATTCTTCTACGTGTTCGACCGCGCGAACGGCAAGCTGCTGGTCGGCAAGCCGTTCAGCGATACCACGTGGGCGCGTGAGCTCGACGCCAACGGCCACCCGATCGTGCTCAATGACGGAAGCAAAGGCTGCCTGCCGGATCAATGGGGCAGCACGAACCATATGCCAGCCTCCTACGACCCGGCGCGACGGCTCTTCTTCGTCACCGTGCGGGAGACGTGCGCCGCGTATTTACCCGTGAAAGAGGAAATCGTCCCTGGCCGCATTTCGAACAGCGGAACGGTGCGGCGTGATGCCGATCGCAGCTACGGCGTGCTGCGAGCGATCGATCCGACCAACGTCGAACGGAAATGGGAATTCAAGTACCCGACACCGACGATGGCGGGGACGATGTCGACGGCGTCGGGTGTGGTGTTTGCGGGCGACAACGAAGGCAACTTCATGGCGTTCGACGCCGCCACCGGGAAGAATCTCTGGTTCTACCCGACCGGCGCTCCCATCTGGGGCGCGGCAGCCATGAGCTTTATGCTCGACGGCCGACAGTACGTCGTCATTGGCTCGGGTACAAACGTCACGGCGTTCGCCTTGCCGCCCTCGTAGAAAGAGAGGCGCTAGGGCGCGACATTCTTCAGAACTCGGCCGCCTTTCATGACGAACACCACGCGGCGCAGGGCTGTGATGTCCGTGAGTGGATCACCGTCGATGGCAATCAGATCGGCCTCGAATCCCGGTGCAATCACACCGATGGTGTCCTTCATTCCGAGTGCTTCGGCAGCGAGCGACGTTGCGCCGACGACGGCATCCATTGCAGGCTGACCGCCGGTCTGAACACGGTAAACAATCTCCCTGGCGTTCTGCCCGTGCGCGCCGGCGCCGGCGTCGGTGCCCATGACTAGTTTGAGGCCCTTCACTGCCAGCGCGCGCTTGAACATGGCAAGGCTTTGCGGCACGCCCTTCTCCATGAGTGCGAAGCCGGACTCGGTGAAGTTGCCAATACCCAGGTAGCGATCCTTGTGCTCGAGGTAATTCTGCAACAGAAGTCCAACGTTGGGCTCGAAGAAGACTCCCCGCGCAGCCATGAGTTCCAACGTGGCGTCAGTGACCTGCGTGCCGTGTGTGACGGCCCAGCAGCCTGCCATCACTGCCGCCCTCACGGCGGAGTCGGCATGGGCATGGACCCACGTGCGCTTCCCGAGTTTCTTCGCTTCGTCACACGCCGCGTCGACCTGTGCCTGCGTCAACGACTGCCCGCCACCGTCGCGGATGCTCTTCGAGGCGAAGATCTTCACGACGTCCGCACCCTCGGCGACGACTTGCCGGACGAATTGCCGGATCTGATCTGGTGTGCCGGTGGTGTCGTCGACCGGCGCGATCGACGTCAGCAGTCGCGGTCCGGGCAACATCCCTCTCGAAATGGCGGCACGCAGCGGCACGTCCAGGCGCGCACCGATGCTTTGCGTGGTGGTGAACCCGTTGACGAGCATCGCGTACGCATTTTCCGCCTCGTACAGCATGGACTCTTCGGCGGTCTCGCCGTCGCTCGACGCCCGGCCGTTCTTGCCGAAGTGAGTGGCAATATGAACGTGAGTATCGATGAGCCCCGGCAGCACGGTGAGCCGGGACAAGTCATACGAGACGCGTGCACCGGAGGGCGGTCCAACGCTCTTGATTCTCGCGCCCTCGACCATCACGTTCACCGATCGCGACACACCGCCACGACCGTCAAGGAGTGTTCCCACTCGCAGGACAGTGTCCTGCGCGTGCAGTGGCGCGGAAACCGTCGTGACCAGCAGGCACGCGGCGAATCCGGCGGCGAGCACGTTCACTCTTGTTCTCATACAGCTACCCTGCACTCATCATCGCTTCGGGAGATCGAGAGCCGGGTTCCGGTCGAAGAAGTCAAACGGCCGCAGCTCGAAGCTGTGCCACATGACTGGCATCACGGGCCAATCCTCCGCGCGCACTAGGTGATGCATCCCGATGGTGTGCCACAGCACGACGTCGGTCTGCTCGATGCGACGATTCGCTCGCGTCCATGCGGGCAGACCCTGACCCGGCGTGCTCAGGGTGGGGAAGTCGCCGGCGGCATATTTTTCCTGGGGCTGGTACGGTGTCACCCACAGGCTGTGATCGATGAAACCGGCTCGTCGCCGCGGGTAATCATCGGCCGCCAGGAGTGTTGACGCGGTCATACCCGGTACGAGCTGGTAGCTCGTCGGGTACCCGACATGATTCGTTCGCGTCGTGCTCACGACGCGCCAGAGCGCAGGTCTCTCCATGTCGACGTGCAGCATTCCCTCGCTCTCGGTCCGAGCCGTCGTCGCTTGCCGGACCCAGACGCTCCGGCGCGGATGATCGGCAGGCAGCGTCTTGGCCACGAGCCGGTCGGCAACGAAGCTGTTGGAAGCGCCATCCACATCGACGTCGAGCCGGAAGTTGAAGTAGTGATCGTGATTAACCGCGACCACGTGCTTGTCGACGAAACGCCCGAAGGCATCCGGCGCTTCTCCGGCCGCGCGACTTTCTCCACTTGCTGAAGGCTGGTCGTTGGCCGTCGCGGCTACTGTTGTCTTCACCTCTGTGATGCCGGTCGCGCCCACGGCGACCTTGATCGCCCCGTCCTGCTGGAAGGTCCAGTCGAACACGTAGTCGTAGTTGCCGAGGACCGCGGCGCTCCGCACGACCAGATCCCGCTTTCGCCGGCTCTCAGGCTCTTCTCCGAAATGCCTCCAGGCCATGTCGCCCGCCTCGCGCTCGAACAGGCACAACACGTTGTTTACTGCCCCGGGGCGTCCTTGATCTCCGGCGACGAGTCCGTCGATGTAGACCGCATGATCCGGGCAGTCGAGTCCCGGCATCAGCGGCTTGGTCAACCCGCCAGCGTTGAACTCTCCCGCGTCGAGGAAATTCCGCTGATACCAGGTGAAGCTGGGATCCATGTACGGCACGAAGATCTCGGAGAGGCTGCCTTGATAGAGAACTGGACGACGCTGGTCGCCATCGCCGTACGTGACCGTCGAGATGACGGTGCCGGTTCGCTGATCGGATCGGACGTGGAAGCGCCACTTCTGCCACTCGACCACGTGACCCTCGAGACGAAAGCCGGGGCCGAGGGGCTGATCGACACGAAGCGGACTCGGAACCTGGCGAGGCGTGCCGATCGACGCCGCATCGTAGTCGGCCGTCGTCGGAGCGATTGGAATATTCCCCTCGTCCACCACGCGCACCACTTGCTTTGCTGTGAGATCGACGACAGCCGTCAAGCCGGATATGCCGCGCGGCCAGGTGTTCCGAACGCCGCGCGGATCGGAGCAGGTAACGTTGGCGATGCGTTTTCCACGCTGTTCGTCGGTTCCGAAATAGCCTGGCGGGAGAGCCGAGCAGGTCAGGAACGTCAGGTCGGTGATGCCTCGCTTTTTCAGAGCCTCGATGAACGCAGGGTGCTTCTTGACCTCGGCCGTCATCGACCCGTACTCCTCCGCGAGCCAGTTCGGCTGCATGTCACGGAGCTGCGTCCATGAGACAAGGCGTCGAGCGGCGACATCGACGATGGCTTCGTACGTCTGCGGCCCCTGGCGCACGAGCGCGGTGGCCTGTCGTGGAATGGTCGTTCCCTTCGACCAGTTCCAGACGAACTCTTTCGCCGGCTCGCTCAGGTTGACGATCGAGAAACGCGTGTCTGCGGTGATGTGACCGGCTTGTTGCAAGACCTCCAGGACCGCCCAGTATTCACTGAAGGTGAGGGGATCAAGAGGATGCTGGACGCTCTGCGCGGCAAGGGGCGAGGTGACGAGCCAGCAGGCGAGCGCAAGCCAGCGGGTGGGGACCGTGCGGAGCGTCGAATGTGTCATCGCAACTCCGGATTCAGCGTGGATATGCGGGTGTCCGGCTTCAGCCGGACGTCGCCAATCAAACGCCGACACGAGGCGCCTGTCAATTTCGAATGTTGCACTCCTGGTTTTCCCCGGGAATAGTGACGCCCTTGACCTGAGGCACCGCGGGAGGTCGCGCGCGTCGTGCCGCAGGTTGCGTTACTCGATGCGGATGATGCCGCGCCGGATCGCCTTGGCCACGGCGGCGGTGCGATCGTGCACGTCCAGCTTGGTGTAGATGTTCTTCACGTGCATGCCGGTCGTATCGGTGCTGATCCCGAGCGCTGCGGCGATCTCCTTGTTGCGCATGCCCTCGGCCACGAGTTCCAGTACCTGCCGCTCGCGAACGCTCAACGTCGGCTGGCGCGCGCGCTCGTCGAGCGCCTGCTGGATCTCGGGTGTCACCACCCGCCGGCCGGCGTGCACCTCGCGGATTACGTGGATGAGATCGTCGGAGATCGTGTCCTTGAGTACGTAACCCATCGCCCCAGCTTCGAACGCCCGATGAATGTCCTCGTCGCCGTGATACATCGTCAACACGATGATTCGTGCGGAGTGATCGATCTGCCGGATGCGTCGTGTCGCTTCGGGACCGCTCGTGCCAGGAAGCTGCAGGTCCATCAGCGTGACATCGGGCCGGCTGGCCAGAAACTGGGCGACGGCCTGTTCGCCGTTGCTGGCTTCGGCGACTACCTTCATGTCCGGTTGTACGCCGACGATCCGCGCGACGCCCTCGCGCATCAGGCGGTGGTCGTCAACGCACAGCACGCGAATGGGACGGCTTGCTACAGCCATTCGTTCGTCAGTTTCGCGACGGCGCGCACCGTCGTCCCTGTGCCCGGCACGCTCTCGATGCGCAGCTCGCCGCCCACGCGCTCGGCGCGCTCACGCATAGTGATCAAACCGAAGTGCTCGTTCCCGTTGGGTGCGTTCGCCTGCGCGTGTGCGTCGAAGCCGCAGCCGTCGTCGACGATCGTGAGCGCGACCTTGCGGTCATCGTACAAGACGCTGAGGTCGATGTGCGTCGGGCGACCGTGGCGGATGGCGTTGGTTACGGCCTCCTGCGCGATGCGGAACAGTTGCAGGTCGACATCTGGCGACGCGTCGCCCGGGCGGCGTCCGACGACGGCCACCGTTGGGCGGACACCGTGCCGAGTCTCGGTGTCGTCGGCGAGCTGCGCCAGCGATTCGGCGAGACGCGGCGTGCCCATAAGGGTGCGCCGCAGCTCGAGGATCGACTCGCGCGCATCGCGCACCGACCGATCGACCTGCCGGCGAATGCGGCGCAGTTCGGATGTGATGCCGTCTTCGCGTGACGGAACGCGCGTTGCCAGCGC
>Ga0075421_100000091_pt1 | contig 71451 bp, 90 predicted proteins | sample SoiMetdeltSBSDD5_FD_75292 | JGI IMG/M metagenome (GOLD analysis project Ga0075421, IMG submission 75292) | Bulk soil microbial communities from a Populus tree surrounding site in Tennessee, USA - Soil MetaG P. deltoides SBSDD5 | ecosystem: Environmental > Terrestrial > Soil > Tree plantation... | reverse complement strand
TCGGGGCGGCGGTTCTATGTCGGGTGGCGGGTCGGCACGACGCTGCTGGGGAACAAAGTCAATAGCGTCGTGATGGCGGTGACCCCGACGATCAGTGCGGGGTCGGTTGCCTCCACGGTCGTGGTGCAAGCCCCGACGCTCGCCTATGGCCTGGTTGCGCCAGGGATGGTGCTCGCCGATAGCTATGCCTTCAGCAATCTGGTGAGCACGGCGGCCGAGATTTATCCGGCCTATGGCGTCGGGCAAACGTTCTTAGGCAATGGTCAATCCCTCGATGTCGTCACGGTCCTGTTGCGGCAACACACCCTGGGCTCGGCGGGCTCACTGTACGCCTCGGTCTATGCGACCACAGGCACACCGGGCACCGATGCGACGCCCACGGGGTCACCATTAGCCGCGTCCTCTGTGGTGCTGGACGTCTCCACTTTGACGAAGGGACGCGTGGCGCCGTACTCGTTTCCGTTTGTGGGGGCGGATGCGATTGCCCTGACGAACGGCGCGGCGTACGCCTTCATTCTCGACCGACGCGATGATGTGGGGATCGGCGAAGCCGTTCTGTGCGGCCAAGACACCAGTTCGCCGACGCACGCCGGGAATTACGTCGAGACGACGGACATGGCGGACCCGGTGTTCTGGGACCCGTCGGCGACTCGGGATCTACTGTTCCAGGTCTGGACGCGGCCGGGCGCGCAGACGTTCGCGCCCACGGTGGAGGCGGAAGCGGCGGGTGGAGGCGCCCAAGCGGTCACCAGCGCCACCCTCGCGTCGAGCGCCAGCCCCTTCGCGCCGACCCTGGCCGCTGCCGTCACGACCGCTACCTGTGCGTCGACCGCCGCCGTCTCCGTCCCCGCGCTCGCCTATGCCCTGACCACCGCGACTCAGGCGACCAGCGCCCAGGTCTTCGCGCCGACCCTGACGCCCTCCGTCCTGCAACCGACGATCACCTCGACGGCCCTGCTGTTCGCGCCGCTGGTCGTGCCGACGCAGCTCGTCACGACCGCGACGATTGCGGCAGGATCGGGCACCTCGGCCCCGACCCTCGCGGTCGCGGTGGTCTCGGCTATACTCGCCGCTAGCACGACGCTCTTCCCGCCGCGCGTCGTGGTCGAGGGCGCCCCGCCCACGGACGGTGGGGACACGGGTGCGATTCAGCTCGGCGAGACCCTGTCCGCGATGGTCGCGATTGGAGGGAGCTGGTGATCAAGCCCTTCGGCCGCATCATTGTCTCCACGCCCGGTGTGCCCGTGCCGGTGACGGCGCTGCAGACCGACGCGATCAATCGCCTCAACGTCCACGCCGTCCTCATCCAGGCGCTCTCGTCCAACACCGGCAAGGTCTACATCGGCACGCGGGACATCAACCGCTCGACGCTGGCGGGTGTCTACGCCGTCCTCGCCGTCCCGACCCCCAGCGTGATTCCGACCTTCAGCGCGGCGCTGACGCTCGCCCCAGCGGGCATTCAGGTTCAGGACATGTACCTCGACGTCGACCTCGGCGGTGAAGGCGCGCTCGTCACGGTGCTCATCACATGATGGACCTGGGTTCGTCGCCGTTCACCGTCAGCGATCGCGCGCAGCTCGGGCCGAGCCTGATCAGCGTCGACATCTCCGCGCTCGAACCGCAGCGGCTCCCCCCGTGGGTCCGTCTGGTGTGTCGCGTCACCGTGTGGCTGCGCCGTTTGGAGGCGTGGGCGCGGGCTTCTAGGTTCCTAGGTTCCAGGTGATCTGATGCTGCTCTTCATGGACGGCCAGGCGCACTACTCGACCGCGCAGCTCGGGATGAAGTACTCGCACGTCGACACGACGGCCTGCACATATTCGGTCGTCCCGGAGGGGCGCTACGGCAACTGCATCAAGCGCCTCTCGACCGCCAACGGCGGGAGCGGCTTCCTCGACATCACGCCGCTGATGACGCGCAGCGGCGTCTGGTCGCTCACCACCAGCGGCGTCTGCGGCTTCGCGCTCAAGATCGACGACCTCGAAAAGGTCGACACCTCGCTGGAGCTTGGGGCCGGCAACCTGATTAAGATCGTGGAGGGCGCCAACCACCACCTGCGGGTCGTCGTCAACCCGTCCGGCACGCTGGCCCTGGTCCGCTACATGGGGAGCACCTACGAAGGGAGCAACGGCCCCCTCATCATCGCCGAGTCGGTCGAAGCGCTCGCCGAGAACACCTGGATGTTCATCGAGTTCAAGTGGGTGATCGACTCGACCGCCGGCAGCTTCGAGATCCGGCTCAACGGCGTGACGATCCTGACCTACACCGGCGACACGCGCAGCCACGGCTTAATCGGCGACCTCGGCGTCTGGAACACGGTGCGTATCCTCAGCATCGACTCGGTACCCAGCCCTGGACCCTTGCTCACGCTGCGGATGGCCGACCTCTACGTCGCCGATCTCACCGGCGGCGCGGGCGACGTCAAGGACTTCCTCGGCGACGGCACCATCGCCACCATCTTCCCCGACGGCCCCGGTCTCGCCGCCGGCTGGACGCCGAACCCCGCCGCGCCGACCATCGCCAACTGGGACCAGGTCAACGACAAGCCCGCGCCCGACGACGACGCGACCTATGTTGTCACCACTGCGCCGGCCACGCGCGACGTCCACACCTTCGAGAACATCCCCGCCGGCTCGACCGTCTTCGGCGCGCACTACAACATGCTCCTCAGGAAGGAAGAGGCTGGCACCGCGATGATCAAGCCGGTGGTCGGCCAGGGCGGCGTCCAGTACGACGGGCCGGAACAAGGCGTGGCGAGCGATGCCTACGACCACTATCTCGCCCAGCCCTACGATCTCAACCCGGCGACCGGGGCGGCGTGGACCGCAGCCGAGATCAACGCGGGGCAGTGGGGCATCGTCAAGACGGCCTGAGGCGAGGAGACTGACCGATGGCGCTTCTGTTCATGGACAGCTTCGATCACTACGTCACGGCGGACATCACCGAGAAGTGGTCCTCCTCGATCTCGAACTTCTTCGGGACGCTTGCCATCAACGCGACGGCGGGGCGGCGCGCCTCCGGGGGCTGGCGCTTCGCGCTGACCGGCAGCAACAGCAATGCGTACGCCGGCATCAGCAAGACGCTGGCCCCGGCCGATGCCACCGGCATCATGGGGTTTGCCGTCTTGATCCCCGTGGGCACCGTCGGCACCGTGGGCTTCGCGCTGGCCTCGCTGCGCGACGCCGGGACGGCGCAGGTCACCCTGCGCGCCAACGCGGACAACACGATCTCAGTCTGTCGCGGCTTGCAGAACGGCACGGTCCTCGGCACGTCCACGGCGACCTTCACCAGCGGTAGCTACTTCTACATCGAATGGAAGGTGACGATCCACGCCTCGGCTGGGACTGTCGACGTGCGCCTGAACGGCGTGTCGATCCTGTCCCTCACCAGCCAGAACACGCGCAACACCGCGAACACCAGCTGGAACGCCGCGGTCCTGGGGTGGCTGGAGTTGGTCACCGATTCGTGCAGCGCGAACAACACCAACACCGACTTCGACGATCTCTACGTCTGCGACGGCAGCGGCGCCGCCCCGTGGAACACCTTCCTCGGCGACGTCCGCGTTGACGTCCGCAACCCGACCGCCGCGGGCGCGACCACCGGGTGGACGCCCTCCACCGGATCGAACTGGCAGAACGTCGACGACGCCGCGCCTGACGACGACACCACCTACAACTCGACCTCGACCATCAACGCCGTCGACACCTTCGTCGTGCAGGACGCGCCCGTCTCGGGTGCCGCGATCTTCGGCGTCCAGCACTGCCTGTCGCTGAAGAAGATGGACGCGGGCACCTGCACCGTCGCGCCGGTTGTCCGCCACAGCAGCACCGACTACGCCGGCAGCGCGATCTCGCCGAGCACCAGCTACGCCTACGGTCTCGTCATCAACCAGACCAACCCCGGCACCGCCGCGCAGTGGACCGAGAGCGACTTCAACGCCGCCGAGTTCGGCTACAAGCGCGTCAGCTGAGCGAGGCCATGTAGATGGCCATCGCGCGCGTCAACGTCGGCATCGTCCGCGCATGGGGCACCACCCCGACCGCGACGCAGACGACGGCAGCGACGAGCCTGACCGCCGGGAACACGCTCATCGTCGCCATCGGGGCGCAAGACGTCGCGGCGGGCAGTGCCACGGTGACCGGTGTCACCGACACCGCCGGGAACACCTACACCAAAGTCGATCACGCCTACCAATCGACCGACTTCCGGGTCGAGTTGTGGTACGCCAAGAACGTCACGGGCCACGCCACCAACCAGGTCACCGTCACCTTTACCGGCAATGTGACCTATCGCGGCGTGGTCGCGACGCAGTACAGCGGCCTCGATGCGACCGCGCCGCTCGACACTAGCGCGAAGGCCAACCAAGCTCCGGCCAGCGGCATCACCAGCAGCACGCTGACCACCACCACCGCCGACGAGGTCCACATCCTCGTCGCGCGGTTCGGGGTCACCCCGACCTACCCGGCGGGGTTCAGTGATCTCGGCGGCGATCTCCCCTACCTGCAGGTGCAGGAGAAGATCGTCTCGGCCACGATGAGTGGCACCTACTCGACCTCTGGCGGGTCGTTCCAGACGGTCATCCTGGTGGGCGCCTTCAAGGCCGCCGCCGCCCTCGCGCGTGTCCAGGCGACTCCCAAAGGCACGAGTGCGACGTCACTCACGAACAGTGTTACCTTCGCGACCCCGCCCACCATCGGCAACGGCATCGTCGTCCCCGTCAACATCTGGAACGTCACCGTCTCCACGGTCACCGACAACTACGGCAACACCTACACCAGGGCCGCGCAGAAGCTCGGGACGCCGACGAGTGAGATCTGGTACTGCTCCGCGATCACCGCCACCGGCGCCTCGTTCACGATCACGGTCACGCTGAGTACCACGAACTGGTCCGTCGCGATCGCGATCGAAGTCAGCGGCGTCGGGACGGGCCTCAGCGTCGATCAGTTCAGCACCGCAGGCACGACGGGCGCAATCGCCGGGTCAACGGTCACCGTGGGTCCGACGGCGGCGCTGACGGCCAATAACGTCTTCGTCGCGGCGCTCCTCGGTCTCGCAAGTCTGCAATCAGCGATCACGGTTGAGACGGTCACCCCGGCATGGACAGAAGAGTTCGAGGAACTGACCACCGCCTACGTCGGGGGTGAAGCCGATAGCCGTGTCCTGACCACCGCCAGCGGCGCGACGACCAGCGCCACCTGGACGTTGGGCACGGGCGGGACGTGGTCGGGGGCACTCGTCGCCTTCAGAGCGGGAGTAGTCGCCAGTTCGACCGCCGCCCGCGTCTCCCAGCAGGTCGCTGAAACCCTCAGCCAGCCGACCGCGCCCGCCGCCCGCGTCTCCCAGCAGGTCGCCGAACTCCTCGGCACCTCCGCCGCCGCCTTCGCTGAGGGGCGCGTCACGCAACTGGTCGCCGAGCTGCTCGGCGCCTCCGCGCCGCCACCCCCCGAGACGCGCGTCTCGCAAGCGCTCGCCGAACTCCTCCGCCGCTCCGACCCGATCCCGCTGCGAGCCACCACCCTCTCGCTCGACGTCTTCCTGCAGATCCCGGCGGGCGCCGCTGCCACGCAACTCGCGCTCGAAGTCTTCGCCCAGCGCGCTGCCGCCCTGCGCGCCAGCCAGCTCGCACTGGAAACCTGGCGCCGGATCAACGCCGCGACCCGCCTCACGCACGCCGCCGTCGAACTCTGGCGGCACGACCCGGCGCCCATCCGCGCCACGCAACTCGTCGTCGAACTCTGGGTGATCCTGCCGCCCTGCATCCCGGCCGACTTCCCGATCGACGTCGTGCCGCCCGGGGGGTCTTGCTCCGCCGGCCTCCTCCCCTGATGCTGGTGTCACGGCATGGCCTACAGCCAGACCACCCTCGCCGACCTCCAAACCCTGATGGCGCAGCGCTGGGACTCGGTCGTTTTCTGGACGGCTGAAGAAGCGCGCCTCGCCCTCAACGAGTCCCTCCGCGAGTGGAACCTCCTGACCGGCCGCTGGCGCACGCGCGAAACCATCGCCGTCACCGCCAACGATCCCGAGGTCGCGCTCCCGGGTGTGATGACCTACGCGATGCGCGTCACCACCACCGCTGGCATCCCGCTCATCCCGTCCTCGCTCCTCGAACTTGACCTCGGCAACCCGCCGTGGCGGCTCGACACCGCGACCATCCCGACCCTCTGGGCGCCGGTCTCGCTGACCCGCATCGCCATCTGGCCGACCTACGCCACCGCCGGCCACTCGCTCCTCGTCGATGGCGTCCTCAGCACCCCCGTCCTCATCGCTCCCACTGACACGGTCGATCTCGGGGAGGAGATCGTCGACATCATCGCGGACATGGCGCTGCACGTTGCCGCCTTCAAGGAAGCCGGCAGCCGCTGGCGCGCCACCCGCGTCTACTTCGAGACCTTCCTCCAGGCCGCCGCCGACGAGAACGCGCTGCTCAAGACCAACCAGGCCTACCGTCGCTTCGCCGGCCTCGACCGCCGTCGTGATCTCCAACCGTCGACCGGCACGCCGAACCAGACCCAGGGCGTGGCGACCGAGTTCTCCCGGCACGACCGCGCGACCGCGCAGTCGGAGGTGGAGTAGCTCGCCATGCTCGATCGCGACCTCCTCTCCGAACTCCAGCTGGTGCTGATCGAACCCGACGACGGCGGCGACACCTGGCCGTCGCTGATCTGGGAGCGTGACGAAGTCCTCGACGCGGTCAACGCGGGTGTGCGTGCGCTGGCGCGCGACACTCATCTCAGCGTCACCAGCGTCGAGCTGCCCGTCCTCTCCGGCGCTCTCTCGATCGATCTGCCGACCGACTGGCTCGCCAGCGCGCACCTGGTCTGGCGCGACACCCTGACCAGCGTTCGCACGCCGCTCGGCCCGGTCGACAGCTTCGAGGGCGACCTCGCCCTCCCCGGCTGGGAGACCGCCCCCGGCCTGCCGCTCGGCTACGCCGACCTCGACTCGGCGACGCTCACGCTCCGCCTCATCCCGACGCCCGCGGCCGACGGCACGCTCGAACTGCTCTACATCAGCGTGCCGCCGCTCATCACCGCCGTCGCTCCCGGCGCCGATCTCCCGCTGGCCGACGAGTTCGCCTCGGCGCTCAAGTACGCCGCGCTCGGTTCTTTGCTCCGCAAAGTCGGGCGCCTCCTCGACCCGGAGCGCGCCAACTACTGCGACCGCCGCTACGAGCTGTCACACACGGCGGCGGCGATCATCCTCGGCGGCTGGAGCTAACCCATGGCTGAACAGATCTCCCGCCGCTCGAACAACGTCACCAGCGCCGCCTTCGAGGCGCCGTTCGAGACCCAGATCGTCCGCTACGGCAGTAACGGCCTCAACCTCAAGGACTCGCTCGATGCGATGGAGGGCTGGTCGCGCCTGACCAACATCTGGCACGAGAACGAGGGCGAGGCGACCGCGCGCCCGGGCCAGACCGTCCTCGCCACCCACCCGGCCGCCTCCACCTGCCACTCGATCCGCAAGCTGCGCGACCCCCAGGCCGGCACCTTCACCCGCCTCTGGGGCGTCGGCACGACCCTACACCGCGGCAGTTCCGGCGCGACCACGTCGATCGACAGCGGCTACTCGGGCGACCCGCTCACCCTGGCGCCGCACCGCCCGCCCCTCTCCGGCGACCCGTGGATGTTTGTCGGCGACCGCACCAAGATGTCGAAGGTGCGCGCCGACGGCCTGGTCCTCCCGATCGGCCTGCCGGTCCCATCCACCGCCCCGGTCGTCGCGCTCGGCACCGAGTACTCGAAAGCGATCGCGATGTGCGACGCCTCCGACTCCTCCGAGCCGGCCAACTGGGTCGGCACCGCCGGCACGGACGAGAACGACCACGCGTCCGACCCGCCCGAAGCGATGGTCGCGACCGCCGGCCCGATCTCCGGCTTCGGCGTCTACGGGGTGACCGCTCCCGGCCTGCTCGTCGACTCGCCCTACGACTCCTGGTGGGGCGTGCCGCTGACCCGCGACCTCACCAGCCTGAACGAGGTCGGCGGCGCCGGCACCACTCCCGCCTCTGAAGACGACATCGTTCACGCCTGGATGATGACCTCGCACCCGCACCTGCTCGAAGAGATCCGCCTCTACATCGTCGTCTCGGACCCCTTCGACGCGGCCATCCTCCCGGGCACCGACACCACCGGCACCAACGCCAACAGCGACGCCTACGTCAAGGCGTTCCGCGAGAACGACTACGTCCAGTTCGTCCAGGCGACTGAATCGCAGATCACCGCCGCCGAGCGCGCTCGCATCTACGCGTTGCGCGACAAAGACAGCGCGGAGCGCGGCTTCGACGACCGCCGTGACAGCTGGGAGGACCGCCGCGCGCAGTCCGACCCCGAGCGGGCGCGCAGCTTCCAGCTCGGGCTGGGCGGCCATCAGTGGTTCGGCTATGGCCAGCTCGGCTCACCGCTGCGCCGCATGGATTTCCAGCGCATCGGCTCGACGCCCGGGCGCGACTGGTCGACCGTCACCGGCGTCATCCTCTACGTCCGCACGCGCATCACCGACACCGAGCGCGCCATCGGCGTCGGCCTCGACGACTTCTACATCACCGGCGGCTTCGGTCCCGACACCTGTGAACCCGGCCTGCAGCAATACGACTATCGCGTCACCAACTACGACCCGCGCACCGGCGCCGAATCGAACGGCTCGGTCGAACAAGCCGCGGCCGACTTCATCGACCCGCTGCGCCGCCAGGTCACGATCGATCCGCCCGCCTACGGCGACGCGGCCATCCGCCAGCGGGTCTACCGCCGCGGCGGCTCGCTCTTCGACGACTGGTACTACCTCGGCGAGAACAGCGCTGACGGCGGCGTCTACACCGACCAGCTCGCCGACATCGAGATCGTCGCCGCCGGCATCCTTCCTACCGACAACTTTCAACCGGTGCCGACCGTCAACGACGCCGGCACAACCGTCCTGGCGCAACCGCTGCCCGCACTCTGGGGACCGCTCGAAGGGATGCTCTTCGGCTGCGGCGACCCCTACCGCCCGGGCCACTGCTACTTCTCGGTCCCGGGCCAGCCCGATCACTGGTCGTCGTCCGGCAACGTCGAAGTCTCGGCTCCCGGCGAGGAGCTGATGAACGGCGGCATCGCCGGTCACCAGGCCTTCGTCTTCAGCCGTCAACGCCTCTACCTGCTCTACCCGAATCTCTCCGGCCAGCTCGGGGGCGTCACCGCCGCGCCCTCGCTCTGCACGCGCGGCCTGCTCGGGCGCTGGGCCTTCACCGTCGGCCCGGGCGGGCTGGTCTTCTTCGTCGCCGAGGACGGCGTCTTCGTCACCCAGGGCGGTCCCGAGGACTGGATCTCCCAGGACATCAACCCGCTCTTCTACGGCACCACCGTCAACGGCTACGCCCCGATCGACAAGACCGCCGTGACCGCGCTGCGCCTCACCTGCTGGGAGAACTGCCTCTACTTCCAGTACCAGGACACCGGCGGCGCACGCCAGGTCATGGTCTATTCGATCCTGCAGAAGTTCTGGCGGCATTACTCCTTCGGCAAGTCGCCCGCCGTCGTCCAGGGCGAGGACGAAGACATCCTCCTCATCGGCGGCAACGCCACCGGCGCCAGCTACAGCCACTCAGGCACCAGTGACGACGGCACGGCGATCGCCTGCACCATCCGCACCGGCTCGGCCTCCGGCGGCCGGCGCGAGGAGAAACTCTTCGGCGACATCTTCCTCGACGCCGACATCCAGACCGCCGATCTGGAGCTGCAGGTCTTCCTCAACGAGGAGACGCACGCCAACACCACCGAGACGCTCTTCAGCACCGCCACCAACCGGCAGCGCTTCCTGGTCAACGCCTTCGGCGACAACCCACAGAAGGCGCACTCGATCGCCACCGAGCTGCGCTGGGCCGGCCCCGGGACCACGCTCTATCAGATCGGCTACGCAATCACGCTGCAGCCCGACATCACCTCGACCCGCGTCACCAACTGGGACGATCTCAACTCGCCTGACGAGACCTGGCTGACCGGCGTGACGCTCGACGTCGACACCGGCGGCGTCGCCAAGCAGTTCCACGTCGAGCGCGACTTCAACGGCGAGCGCACGATCGTCGCCAGCTTCTTCGTGACTTCCACCAACCGCCACAAGTTCAAGTTCTCCTGGGCGGCGGTGCCCGCCAACATGGTCCGCCTCCGCCCCGACGACACCGGCTGCGCGACCTGGATCCTCTACCGCGCCGACTGGATCTACGTCCAGGAGCCGCCGCGCATCGCCGACTGGGACATCCACTTCGAGAACAGTTGGGACCAGTACTACACCGGCCTCGATCTCTACTGCGATACGGTCGGCCAGGAGAAGATCGTCGAGGTCTACGTCGACGAGGTGCGCCTCGTCAACCCGGCGACGACCGAGCCGTTCTGGCGGGTGGTCGCCAACGGGCGGCGTGTCGTCCACCTCACTCTCCCGTGGGGGCGCGGCCACGTCTTCCGCTTCGTCGCCATCGACGAGTACCCGGGCCTGCTCTACACACACCGCTGGCACCTGCAGGACGAACCGTCCGAGCAGACCAACTGGAACCAGAACTTCTCGATCCTCGGCACCCGCGCCGACAAGTGGCTGAAGGCGATCATCTTCGAGTGCGACACCTACGGCGTCGACAAGTCGGTCCAGGTCGAAGTCGACGGCACCGTGGTCGAGACCCTGACCGTCAACGCCGATGGCCGGCGCGTCGTCCAGATCGCGCTCGCCGCACAAGCGCTCGGCCGCGTCTGGCGGATGTTCCCGGTCGACGCCAACCCGGGCCGGCTCTACACGGCCGAACCGATCTTCGACGAGGAGCCGTTCTGCTTCGATCGCTGGGAAACGCAGGAGACCAATCACACCCTCCCCGGCTGGTTCTACCCGCTCTACGCGCACATCACGCTCAAGTCGACCGCCGACGTCACCCTGACCACCACCATGCAGCACAACCAGGTCGGCGGCACGACCACCCGCACCTACACCATCCCTTCAACTGCCGGTCAGAAGCAGCGCCGCTTCCTCAACGGCTTCCACGCGGGCAAGGGTGTCCTGATCAAGTACGTCCTCACCTCCGCGGAACCGTTCTGGCTGTATCGGGACGAGACGACGGTTGTCATCCAGCCGTGGGGATCCTACGACGCGGTGACCGTGCAGCCGTTCGGCAACGACGATCAGGACCCGGCGCGCCCGATGACGCACGCGATCCTCGCGGCGCAGTCCTCGGGAGGTGCCGTGGCGCCAGGACAGGCAGGGTGAGTGATGAAGATCGCAGCCCGTATCGTCCGTCTGGAGCGGGAAGCCGACCGGCTGCTCGGGCGCATCCGCCGCGCGCAGTTGCTCTACAACTCTGAACGCCTGCTGCTGGCCGGTGACGCCGTCCAGCTCGCGCGCCGCGATCTGCGCCTGGCGAAGACCTACGCCAGCGTTCGTCCTCGTGAGGACTGATGGCGGTCGAGCGGACGACCCCGCCTGCGCTCAAGCGGCAGTATCCGCACGTCAGCGAGGTCAAGGACTGGACCGCGCAGCAATCGCTCCGCCTGCTCTGGGACCGCATCTTCGATCTCGAAGCGCGCCTGCAGGCGGCCGAATCAACCGTCGAGGACCTCACCGACGCCGCCAACACGACCGAGGCGCAGCTCACCCGCGTCGACCACAAGGCCGATGAAGCGCTCGCCATCGCGCAGCGCACAGCGACCGAGACCGAAGACGCGCTGGCCGGGTCGGTCCTCCCGGGCGGCGGCGACGGCGGCGAAGGCGCGGCGGGCTGCGCCGATGCCGGAGTCGACGGGCACGCGGCGGCACCCGGCCTGACCGCGCGCGAAGCCGGCGTCATCATCTGTGGCACTGGCAACGAGTTCCCGGGTCTGCTCGACGCCGCGGTCGACGACGCCACCCGCCTCGCCGAGTGCGAGGAGCTGCTCCTGCGCTGCATCTGGCACCTGCAGCAAGCGGGCTTCACCGCCGGCCGGCAGCGCAACCCGTCGGGCCTGCTCTCCAACGACAAGCTCACCGTGATTGTCGACGGCATTACGCGCTGCTACGACATCTTCGGCATCAACCCGTTCGCCGACCCGATCACGATGCACATGATCGAGATCGGCGGGCCGAACATGGTGGCGGACGCGGGCACGGCGGACTAGGGGGGTCTTGCCGAGCGGTCGGTTGTCTCGGAGGATGAACAGCGCATGGGCTTCCTGGGCATCTCGGGGAAGAACTGGAAGAACGTCGGCAAGTGGGCGCTGCGCGCGGCGCCGATCGTTGCGGCCCCGTTCACCGGCGGGGCCAGCCTCCTCGCGATCGGCGCGGGCGCCGGAGCCGCCTCGGGCGCGCTGGGCGGCGGTGGCTGGAAGGGTGCAGCCCTGGGCGGCGCCCTCGGCGCCATCCCGGGTGGCGGGGCCGGCGGCGCTGCAGCCGGGGGCGCGGCGAAAGCCGGCCTCAAGCAGGGGCTGGTGCAGGGGGCCAAGAAGCTCGGCACCCAGGCCGCTATCGACGTCGGCAGCAAGGCCGGCGGCAAGTATCTCGGCGGCCCGACCGGTCAGGCGATCGCGGGCGGTCTGGGCAGCGCACTCTCCGGCGGCGGCTTCAAGACCTCGCTGCAGTCGGCCGGGAAGAACGTCGTCCAGAACGCGCCGCAGACCGCGCTCAATACCGGGCTGAATCTCGCCTCGCGCGGCGGCGGCGGCGGGAACGGGAACGTCTACCAGAACTCGCTAGGCACAGGCGGAGGCGGAGGCAACAAGATGGTGAGTCCCTACAGCAGTCTGCTGCCGCAGAACTCCGGTGGCGGTGGCGACGACGAGCCGAGCGGCTGGGGCAAGTGGGGTCCACTCGCCGGCCAGGTCGGCGGCGCTGTCGTCGGCGGCATCATGTCGAACAAGGCGCAGAAGTCCGCGGAGAAGCGCTCACCCGAAGAACAGCTCGCGCTTTCCGGTGCTCAAGGCGCCGCCGGCACGCTCGGGCAGGGCGGGCGCTCGCTCTTCAAGGAGTCGCGGCCCTACATCAGCCAGCCCGCCAGCTACTACCAGACGCTGCTGCACGGCAACCGCGCCGCGATGACCCAGGCGGTCGCGCCCGCGATGGCGCAGGTCACCGGTGCCTACCGCGGCGCGCAGCGCAATCTCAATCAGCAGGGCGTGCGCGGCGCCGCGCGTGATGTCGCCAGTGGTGACCTCGCCCGCGACCAGGCGAGCAAGATCGCCGCGCTCACCACCGGCGTGCAGCCGGCTGCTGCCGGGGCGCTCGCCGGTCTGGGCACCGACCTGCTGCAACAGGTCAACCCGATGCTCAGTAACTCCGGCAACATCTACGGCAACCTGCTGACCGGCGGCCTCGCCAACCGCACGCAGGCGGCCAAGCGCGGCCAGGAAGCCGGTGCGGCGTGGGGCGGCCTGGTGCGCGACATCGGCGAAGCGATCCCCGCCGGCAAGAAGAAAGCAGGGTCGGCCAAGACGCCGCCAGCCGGGACCACACAGACGACTCGCACGCCGGGTGCGCCCGCCGCGCGCGGGGCGCCCGTTGCGCTGCCGCAGATCCCGAACCTCGGCCAGGTGCAGCCCGGGATGCTGCCGCAGAACCCGACCAACTTCCCGCCCGGTTGGAACAGCGGCGCCTGGGGCTAACGGAGACACCCGATGGGGATGGACTGGCTGACCGGGATGATCACCGGCTACGCCGACCGTAGCCGCAAGATCGAAGACGAGAAGTTCCAGGCCGCGCGCGAAGCCGCGCAGCGCGAGAACCAGGTCTTCCGCGACCTGCTGAACTCCCCCAACAAGGAAGTCGCCTCGATGGCGGCGACCGGCCTCATCCTCGGCAGCCAGCCGCAGAAGCGCTCCAAGGGCATCAGCGGCTGGATGGGCGAGATGCAGTCGAACCCCATCTACCCGAAGCTGCTGGAGTACATGAACACGCCGCAGCTGACCGAGGGCGAGGAGAAGCCCTTCGCGGGGCTGCCGTCCCGGCAGTCGGGAGGCATCAGCCCGTTCCCGCTCAGTAGCGTCCCGGGCAACTACTCGTCGATGCACCCGCCGCCGACGCCACCGCCCGCGCCGCCGCCCGCCCCACCCGCTCCCGGCGCCGCGGCACTCCCGGCGACCAGCCCGACCGAGGCCGGCGCCGCGCCGATGACCACACCGCCGCCGACACCCCCGGGAAGCGCCCCAGTCGCGACGCACCAGCAGCTGCTCGAAGCGCAGACGGCGCAAAACGAACCCAAGCCGCCGCCCGCTCCGCCCGCCCTCGGCGCGCCGCCCCAGCCGCCCGCGAGCGCTGCCGCGATCGGGGCGCCAGCCGGCTACCCGTCTGCGTCGATGCCGACGCGCGACGTCCCCGGCCAGGCCGTCGCCGGGATGGAACGCACCCAGCAGTGGCAGCGGCCCAACGTCTACCCGTCGCAGACCGACCTGCAGATCGCGGCGCGTCGCGCGCAGCTGACCGGCGACTTCGAGGCGCTGCGCGACATCTACCTCCAGACCGGCCTGTCGCCCGAACAAGCTACCGAGCAGGCGGCCCAGGACGTGGTCTCGTTCCACCAGCGGGCGCTCACCGGGGGGCAATACCGGTCGATGGAGCTGGAGTGGACCGACGAGCAGGGCATCCCGCATCGCGAGCTGGGCTTCCAGGACATTCGCAACGGCCAGTACCTCGACGGGCGGCGCAACCCGATCCCCTATACGGTCACCCGGGCGATGCCCTACTCGGCGATGAGCGGCGGCCAGTACGTCACCCGAGCGCTCGCTGAACTCGGCTTCTCGCGCATCGAGTACATGAACGACCCGGCGGTCGCGGCCCAGGTGAATGCCGTCGCCAACCAGAAGCAGCAAGAGGCGTCGCTCGCCTCCGGCACCGGCGCGGGGCTGGCGCGGTACAACCGCCCGCTCGACATCCCCTCGGCGCAGGCCGCGCACGTCCCGGTCGGCACCACCAGCGCGCAGGTTGGGGGGCAGATCGTCCCCACGGCCAAGCAAGCCGACCGGCGGATGCTCGTCGGCCAGATGGCTACCTGGCTCGAAGAGATCGACAAGGCGCTCGACGTCCTGCCACGCACCAACTCGCTCGGCGGTCTGGCCCCAGGCGCTGCGATCGGCGTCGCGCGCCGTATCCCCGAGTATCGCGCGCAGTATGCGATCCTCGACTCCGCCATCAACCAGATCCTCGCCTCGCTCTCGCGCGTGGTGCAGGAGAACGTCGGCACGCAGACCGACCTGGACGCGCAGCGCGCGATGGACACCCTGGCGCAGATCCGGGGCAACATCCTCGACCCATTCGTCGGGGACACGCAGGAGAGCGCGCGGGCGCGTCTCGCGGTGACCAAACAGTACCTGCGCGAGGTCCTCCAGACGCTGCCGGCCACGCCGGTGGTGCCGCCCGCCGCCGGTGCCGCTCCCGCCGCTGCTGGTGGCCCGCCGCCACCCGCCGCCGCCACTGCCGCTCCCAGCGCTGCGCTCCCCGCTCCCGCGCCTGCCCCCTCTGACTGGACGATGGTCAACGGCGTGCTGCACTACAAAGGGCAGCCCTACCGCTGATGCCTCCGCAGCTCCCGACTGGCGCCGGTACCGCTCCCGCCACACCAGCGACCTTCGCTGATGTGATCGACGGGATGGCGAAGAAGTACCAGATCGATCCGCGGATCGCCAAAGCGATCGCCCGCACGGAGTCGTGGAACCCGAAGCTGAACGACTTCGACCCCAACGCGCTCTCGCCGAAGGGAGCGCGCGGCATCATGCAGCTGATGCCGGAGACGATGGCGCGGCGCAAGGTCAATCCCAACGACCCGCACGACAACATCCGTGGCGGGCTGGAGGAGTTCCGCGAGCTGCTCGACCGCAGCGGGAACGACGTGGTCAAGGCGCTGCGCCTCTACAACGCCAGCCCCGGTGCGGACCCGACGCTGACCGACCCGTTCGTGCAGAGGGTGCTCGCGGATGTGCAGCGTCAGACGAGCGAGGCCGGCGGCGGCGGCACCGCACCAGCCGCTGCCGCTCCACCAGCCGCCGCCGCGCCGTCGTCGACCGAACCGACGCTCGGCCTGCCCCAGAACCGCCGCCCGAGCTGGTGGGAGTGGCTCACCAACACGACCGAGCGGATCCCCGCCGACATCCAGGCGGAGATGGACAAGGCGAAGCAGCTGCGCGGGGCGCAGGCGTCCGGCACCTCGCCCCCTGCGCCGCCCTGGCTCTCTGCCAGTGGCTCGCCCGTCGTCGGCCAGGCGCAGCAGGCCGGCCGCGCCATCGGCCACGCCTTCGACCCGCGCGAGCGCCAGGGCCGTCAGAACATCGCCGCCACCAGCGCGGGGATCGCCGCGCTGCCGTTCGTCGTCCCGGCCACCGCCGGTGCGCTCACCACCGCTGGCATCGGTGCGCTGGTCGCTGGCGGCGCGGGCGCCCTCGAAGAGACCGGCGAGCAGCTCTACGAAGGCGTCACCGGCCAGCGCCGCGCGCCGAACATCCCGGCCATCGCCGAGGCCGGTGGGACGCAAGCCGCGGCCGATCTCCTCGGCCACGCCACCCTCGCCCCGTTCCGCTTCATCGACCGTGCGCTCGCCGGCCCGAAGGTGATGCGCGAAGTCGTCGAGCACCTCGGCGCCGAACGCGACCTCCTCCTCAGCGGTCTCGCCACCGCCCGCGACACGATCAAGCAGTCCGCGCGCGACCTGCTCTTCTCGCTGCAGAACATCGGCGCCAGCCAGCGCGCGACCAGCCAGGCCTCCGTTCGCGTCGCCCAGGACGCCAAGACCGCCGCCGTCCAGGCCGCGCGCGACGAAGCCGCTGCGGCCCTCGGCCGCGCCGAGACCACCACCCGGCGCAACGTCGCCACGGGTGAGGAACTGGCGCGTGGTGAGGTCGCCACCACGACCGAGGCGGGCGAGCAGGCGCAGCGCGACCTCGCCAACCAGTACCAGTCCACGATCGGCACGCCGCCGTCAGAGAGTGCCGTTGGCCGCCAGGTCGCTGACGTCTACCAGGACCCGCTCGCTGCGGAAGCCAATCGCCTCGGCGAAGCGGTCTCGGGCGCGGCGCGCACCGGCCCCGCGCTCGACCCGGCGCCGCTGCAGGCGGAAGCCCGCCGCATGGTGGCTGAGGAGATCCTGCCGCCTGAGCGCGCCTTCCCGCGTGTCGCGGCGCCGCCGCCCGCACCGCCCGCTGCGGCGCCACCGCCGGTCTCGACCGGCATCATCGACCCGTCGACCGGTCAACCCATCATGCGTCCCGCGGCGACGCCACCGCCCGCGCCACCCGCCGCCGCGATCGACCCGCAGCTGCAGATCGAGATCAGCGACGCTGAGCGCGCCGCGATCGCGCAGCACCCGGTGATGCAGACGATCGCGCGCATCCTCAATCACGAGGGGCCGATCGACTTCTACACGCTGCACCAGTGGAAGGCGCAGCTCGGGGCGACGCTCGACTTCGACAACCCGCTGAGCAACCTCTTCGAGGGCGCCCGCAAGCATCTCTACGGCGAGATCCGCCGGATGCTGTCAGTCCACGAACCCTACAACGCGGCGACGCGCGCCTACGAGGACGTCCTCGAAACGACCGCCAAGGGCTACGGCGAGCAGGTGGCGAAGCACGCGGTTGGCGCGCCCGAGCGCATCGTCCAGATGATCTCGCCCAACGACCCGACGCAGACCCGCCTGATGATGGACGCGCTGACCCGCCACGGCCCCGAGGCTGCCGACTCGGTGCGTCAGGCGTGGCTGTATCGCAACATCCTGCAGGGCGGCCTGGACACCCTGGCGCAGCGGATGCGCGTCCTGCACGACAACCCGGAGTTCGCGCGCAACCTGCTCGGCTCGACCCGCGCCCAGGTCCTCCGCACGCTCGACGACTGGTCCGCCGCCTGGGAGCGGGGCGGCGCCGAAGCCGCCGAGGGCGTCGCCCGCGCCGAGACCGCCGGCCGGCGCGGCGTCGAGGCCGCTCGTCAGCTGGGCGAGGAGCGGATCGCCAAGACCCGCGAGGGGGCGACCCAGGCGACGCGCGCCGCCGCCGGCACCGGCGAGCAGGGCGTGCGTGCCGCCAAGCGAGCGGGCGAGAGTCAGGCGCGCGGGCGCAGTGCCGACGTGCGCCAGATTCGCTACAAGGCCCAGAACGAGCTGGCGCAGAACGCGATCAAGGAGCGGGCGGCCAGAACGATCACCGACGGCGAAGCCGTGGCGATTGACGGCTCGCGCCAGAAAGCGCAGCAGGTCCTCGACTTGATCCATGCCGGCGCCCGCCCCTTCAGTTACCGCGGCTCGGTCGGGCTGATTCGCATGATGATGGGACCGACCTCGGGCGACCTGCTCAAGGCGGCGGCGGCCGACCCGCGCGTCAACCGTGCGCTGGTGACCTGGCTCGCCGACCCGAATAGCTCCGTCGCCTACCGGGCGGTGAAGCGCTGGATCGGGACCGAGGAGGTCGATCGCGGGAAGAAGCTGGGACCGCAGGGCGGCAGCTCCGACCTCTTCCTGACCATCAAGTCGCAGGTGGGCGGCGGGCCGCCGCCGCCACCGAGGTGAGCGATGCCTGACGTGCAGCCGTCCTCGCAGCCGTCGCAGCCGTCCCCGCAGCCACGCCCGTCGCGCGAACTCCTGACCAGCGTGCTCGACGAGATGGTCGGCCCGTCGTGGCGGATGCCGCTCGATGCCCTGCGCTGGGTGCATGACCAGCTGCCCGCGTCGCTGACCGCGCCGCGCAGCCCCGAGCGCCCGCTCGAACGCGCGCTCGAAGCGTCGCGCGCCGACCTGGCCGCCGGCAAACAGCGCCGCGCCGATCTGGTCCCCTCGCCGATCCGCCGCGGTGTCGACACCGCCAAGGCCTACGCCGCCTCGCTCTTCGAGCTGGACCCGGAAGTCAAAGCGGTCGGCGACGTGATGCACCAGAGCGTCGAGCGGCAGCTGCCGCGCACGGGCAAGCCGGTCATCGACGCGATGGTCGCGCCGCACCGCGCGCTGCCCAACGCGATGATCGACCAGCTCACCGCCGGCACCACCCCCGGTGGCGCGGCGCTCAACGTCGATCCCTCGCTCGCGCCGATGCTCGCGGGCACGCCCTACGTCCCCCGGGCGATCGGCGGCATCCCGGCGCGCGGCGAACTCGCCAAGACCATCTACCAGATCGGCGAGCACTCGCACGCGCTCCACCCCGATGTCATCGAGCGCTTCGGCCACGGCTACAAGTACGGCCTGCCGATGGACCCGAAGGCCGACTGGTCGAGCGTCATCCACGACCCGGAGATGCTGCAGGCCTTCGGCGGCGACAGGCACGCCGCCCGCTTCTTCGCCGACATCATCGGCGCCACCTCGCCGACCACGCCCGTCAACAAGAACATGCGCGAGGCGGTGGGCGTCCTCGCGCACGCGCTGGACCGGCCTGGCGAGGATCTCCTCCTCAAGCACTACGGCGCGATCAACAAGAAGGGCAACCCCTACAAGCAGACCTACCTCCACGGCGATCTCCTCTCGGCCGCGCAGGCGAAGGTCAACGCCATCAATCAGCTGATCAACGGCCTGCCGAACGAGAGTCCGAAGACCGGGCGCTTCGGGGCGTTCGCCCGCGGCGTCAATAACGTCATGCCGATCGACACGCACATCCTGCACGGCGCCGGTGCGGAGTCCGACAAGCTCGTCGACGCCTTCCCCGCCTTGCGGAAGTACTTCATGCGAACCGAAGGCCTGACTGCGAAGGAACTCGCCGGCCCAGCGGGCGAGGAGCTGATGTACCAGCGGCTGCAGGACGCGATGATCCCCGGGATGCAGAGCCTCGACCCGAAGCGGCAGTTCCACCCGCTCTTCGGCGACATCTGGGAGGGCATCCGCGGCGGGCCGCGCGAGGAAGGGTTGAAGCAGATGAAGTATCAGGGCGGGCCGAAGGACTTCCTCCGCACCTACGATCTGCTCGACATGGAAGCGATGGTCGATCCGCAGCGGCTGAAGCGGGCCTACACCCAGAACAAGAAGTGGGTGGCGACACCGCCGCCGAAGCGGACCTACTCCCGCTAGTCGCCGCTAGTCGCGCTAGTCGAGCGGCTGGCCTTCGAGGATGAGGGCAATCGCCATGTTCAGCTCGTCGAACAACACCCCGAGCTTCTCCCGCGTCGCCGGGTCCTGCTCCATCCGCCAGACGATCTCGCTCCGGCGGCGGCTGGCGTTGTCATAGGCGATGCTCCACTGCTCCAGCCAGTCGTCGAGCTGCTCGCGCGCGTCCTTCACGTCGTGGTCGTCCTGGTTGTCGTCGTCGTGGTCGTCGCTCATCTCACTCATGTCCGCTCCTTCAAAGGAAACGCTGATGTCCGACACGCCGCTCACGCCCGCGCAGGTCCAAGCCGTCAAGGAACTGCTCGCCGAGCGCCAGGCGCGCTGGCTGTCGCAGATCGAAGGCCTCATCGCCGAGGCGGTCGCGCCGCTGCGGGTCGAGGTCGATGATCTGACCTCGCAGGTCGCCGTCATACAGGAAGCACTCGGTAACCACTGAAGGAGTGTGCGTCATGGATCTCATCGTCCTCGTCCTGGTCATCGCCCTGATCGGCTTTCTCGTCTGGCTGATCACCAGCAGGGTGCCGATGCCGCCCGGGTGGGCGGTGGCGCTGCAGATCCTGGCCCTGATTGTGATCATCCTGTATCTCCTCACGCGGTTCGTGGACTTGCCGAACGTCCTGCCGCGCTAGTCCGCGCTAGCCCTGGCCGAACGAGTCGGTCGGCCGCGCTAGCCACTCCTCGATGAGCGACAGGATGACCTGCCGCATCGCGACGTGCTCGGCGCGGGCCTTCTTCCTGGCTCGCTCCCACAGCATCGGCGGGATGCCGCTCAGCAGGTAGCGGCGCGGGTTCGCCCGCGCCGTGTACTTCGTCGAGTAGGGTTGCTTGGTCGCCATCAGCTTGTCGCCCCCGCCTTCTTTAAGAACGCCGGCTTGATCCCCTGCGCCTTCCGGTTCGCCGCGTTGGTCTGCGCCGCACGCTTCCGGTTCACCGTCGCCGCGCCGTCCCGATGCCGCGCCAGGACCGCCGTCACCTGCGGCGGCAGCACCCAGCGTCCGCCACCCGCGCCGTCCTGGCGCTGCAGGAACACCGTGTCGTTGCCCTCGACCCGCACCGTGCGGACCACCCAGGTCACGGTGTTGCCGTAGAAGTCACTGACGTCGATCGTCGACTGCTTGGTGACCGCGGCCGGGTGATGGCCGGTCTTCCGCCAGGCTTCGCTGAACTCGTCGCGGGCCAGGGTCACGGTCGGTTCGTCGTCTCGGTCTCGCTTCATCGCTCACTCCTCCATCGCAAGCCTCATGCTCACGATACATATACATTACTCGATGAAGCATATGCTTGTCAAGTTTGCGCTCGAGCAAACTCGAGTTTCCGTTCTCGGGATTGCACAGTCTGGCGTGGACAATTCGTGCAGATGCGTGCAGGCCGCTTGACTCACACGGCGCGCCCGAGGTCGGCCCAGTCGTCCTCGTCCTCGGTCTCGATCGGCTCCGCGATCGGCTCGGCGTGCCAGTCGCTGCTGTACCCCGGCACCGCGACCTCTTCCATCTCCGCCCAGTTCTGCCCCGCCTTCGCCGCCACGCCGATCGCGACGCAGTCGCCCGCCTCCCGGTACCAGGTCTCGGGCAGCGGCTGTTCAATCACCGGCCGTTGCATCTCCATACAGACCGTCTCGAACACCCGGTCCCACTGCCGATCCGGGATCTCCAGCAGCAGCGAGTCGTGAATCGGGGCGCGCAGCGGCGTCTTCCCGTAATACGCATCGCCGATGTAGCTCGGACTCTCCGGCTCCGCCAGCAACCGGATCATCGCCTCCTTGAGCACGCCGGTTGCAATGCTTTGCGGGTAGAAGGCCAGGACGCGCTTGCCGTCTTCGCCTAGACTGACTTTGAAATGCTGCCCGTTGATCTCGACGCACGGCGGCGGCTGCCCCTGGCGCTCGTACTTCGCGACCAGGCGGTAGTACTGCGTCTGGGTCAGACGCTTGTAGCTGTAGACGGACCAGAACCAGTGCTTATAGGCGAAGGGATGGTCGCCAGCGCCACCGAGATAATGCTGCCGGCTGGCGCGCAGCTGCGTCTGCCGCTGCCAGTCCGCGACGCCGGGAGCCATCCGCTCGAAGATGCGCGCATACTTCTCGCCCACCGCATGGGTCGGAAACAGGTGCGGGAACTGCAGCGTCATCCCCGGTACCGTCAGGCCGTAGCTGCGCCCGTGGATGTAGCGCTTCGCCGGCTCGTAGATCTCGTGGTGGTCGTGCTTCACCCGCTTGAACAGCGTGGCGAGCGCCACGTCACTCTGGCTCGGGTCGTAGGGCTGCCCGAGGACATGCGTCACCAGGGCGGCGTGGACACCGAGCTTGGCGAGGCGGTAGTACTCCGCATCACGCGCACACCAGCCCGTCTCGACTGCCTCAATCGCGGCGAAGTCGACTTCGAGCAGCCGGCAGCCAGCCTCAGCGACGATGCATTTCCTGAACCCGGCGGCGAGGTTGCGCTGGCTGTCCTTGTCGGCGACCACATTGGTGATGTTCGGGTTCGTATAACTCAGCCGCATGGTTGACGGCTTGAAGGTCGGCGTCGGGTGCAGCCGATCCTCCGCGTCCAGTCTTCTCTCCGTCCCCTCGACATAGGTCCCTTTGACCTTGCCGATCGCGCGGTAATCGAGCAGCGCGCTGTAGAACGGATCCCGGGTCGTGCGCGCCAGCCGCTCTAGGGTTTCGCGGTTGGTGCTTTCTTCGCTCTGGCTCTTTTTCGCTCGGCCGGGGTGGTGCTTGCGGTGCTTGATGTAGGCGAGGACCTGGGGGACGCTGTCGGGGTTGAAGGGTTCCTGCCAGAACCAGCGGCTGACAGTCGCAACGACAAGATCAACGCCTCCACCTCCAGCCGCGTCTGCTGGAGCGAGGCAGCGATGTCGTCGAGCCACTTCACGACCGCCACAACTGCGGCAGACGAGGATCTCCCGGAGGACGAGCTTCTCGACAATCCTGGCTTTGGCATACAGCTCCTGTTTGATCTCACTCGACGGCTTGCCCTTTCTGAGCGTCCCTTTCCGGGTGAAGGCACTCGCCTTCACATGCAGGAGATCGGCCGCTGGCGGGCGGCGTAGCCCCTCCTTGGGGGTCAGGGGGGCGAGCGCCTCGGGAACGCATCCCTGGAGCGTCTCCAGCTTCTCGCGCGCCTTGTCGACCAGCTCCTGCTTGAACACCAGCAGTCCCGCCCGGTCGACCTTGACGCCCACCAGCTGCGCCGGCCGCAGGACCTCGGTCAGCAGCCGGTGCGTATGCCGCATCGCCACCTGATACATCCCCTGCTGCTGCAGGTCGGTCAGGATCCCGAACCCGACCCGGTGCGTCTGCAGTCCGTCGATCGCCCCGTATTTGGCTGGCTCTTCCGCGGCGAGGTGCTTCCAGGGACCATACCCGCTGTAGAACGGCGCGACGAACCCTAACCCTCGCGGCAGGTCGCTCTGCAGGAAGTGCCACAGCCACATCAAATCCACCACCCGCGTCGAGTCGATCTCTCTCATTAGCTCGGCGCGCACCTGCCGCACGAAGTCGTACTCGCGGTTCCACATCCAGATCTGCCCGGGCGACGCGTACAGTCTCTTCAGCTCATCGAGATACGGGCCGGCGTGCGGCACCGTCACGCCCTCATCGGGGTGACAACTCACGTTGTGCCGCAGCAGCTGGAAGCTGACGTCGTCGGCGCCGATCTCGCCCTCGTCCTGGCCGCCGGCCTTGTCCGGTGTCTCGACGTCACTGGAGATCGGGTAGGCGCCCGGGTCCTGACATCTCGCAGCGATCACCTGATCGACCCAGGCGCGGAACCACTCGACCGGCGGGTCGACGACCAGCGAGTAGTCGTCCGTCGGCCGCCCGTGGTCTCTCGCCTGCTCGGCCCGCTGCAGGTCCCACAGCACCGTGCCGATCAGATTCGTCGCGCCGCGCTGCAGGTAGCTCGGGTGGAAGGTCGGCACCACCCAGAAGCGATCGGTCGGGTCGCGCACGACGCTGCCGTGGAAGTCCTGGACGCGCACCTTCTTCTTGTGTTCGAGGTGCAGCACCCGCCTGAGCGCCGCCATCCCCATCGGCACCACGACCTGGTGGCCTTCATCGAGCGTGTCTTTCAGGTACGGGCAGTGCCCCATCGCCGAGTAGTACCAGGGCGCGCGTTCGTCGAACCAGTCGTTAGGCGGGTGGCAGCTGATCGTGTTGTGGATGCGGATCGCGTCGCGTCTCCAGCCGAGCAGATTCAGCAGCCGCGTCAGCATCCCGCCCGCGTCGCCCATGAACGGCCGGCCGGTGAGCGCCTCGACCTTGCCGAGCGACTCGCCGACCAGCAGCAGCCAGCTCTCGGGCGGACCATCCGCGGGCGCGAAGCCTTCGCCGCGCTCGTCGAGCACGCAGCCGCGACACCCAGGCGGATGACTAAGCTGCGCCACGCGCTTCCTCCTTGGTCGGCTTGCGCTGGTACAGGTAGCTCGCCCCGCAGCCCTGGCACTCGGCAAACTCGGTGACGACGCGAGCGATCGTGTCGTAGAGCGCGCCGTGGCGGCGCCACGTCGTGCCTTGGCACACGCCGCAGGTCATGCGCGCCAGCTTGCCCGCGGCATCACAGGCGTCTCCAGTACCCTTCATACCGCCGCCTCCCCTTCTGCCGCGCCGCTTCGATATTCGCGATCGCCTTCTTCTGCCCCTCGGTCACGCGCTGGGTCCGCTCGACCGTCAACGCAATATCCCGCAGCGTCGGCTCGGCCCAGTTGTAGCGCCCGGTGTTGAGCAGGTCCTCGATGTCCTGTGTGAAGCGATACCACTCGGTCGCGCGCGGGTCGCGCGGGTCCGGTGCGTCGCGCGGCGCTGCATCAAGCGGCGCGTCGCTGACGTTCAACTCGTCTGGTCGCTTGCCCATGTCGCCTCCTGCAGCTCGGGCGTCGTCACGCCCTCGACCGGCTCGCCGTCGAACATCACGCGGTAGCGCTCCGCGTTCACCGGCCCGCCCCACTTGCGCGCGTAATAGGTCCGCGCATACGCCGCGGTCTGCCGCTCGATCCGCTCGCGCGTCGCCGCGTCGACACTCTTCAACGTGGTCGCGCCGTAGTGCAGGAACGGCACGTTGATGCTGTAGATCCGTCGTCCCTCCCCGGCGAGCATCAGCCGGCGGTGGTAGTCGAGGTCCTCGCAGTGCGCCGGCACGAAGTTCACGTCGAAGCGGAAGCGCTGGTGGCACGCCTGGCTGACGAGGAAGCAGCTGAAGTCGGGGCCGCCCTTGCCGTTGCCCCCCTCGGTGAGCGCGAGCTGTCCCGGCGCGAACTGCTGCTTGCTCACACCGACGGCGGTGACAAACAGCGCGTTGGCGATCTGCAGCTCGTCGAGGAGCAGCGACAGTGTGTTGGGCGCCAGCCGCACGTCGTTGTTCACCACCAGCGCCTGGTGCGCGCCCGCGGCCCAGCAGAAGTCGAGCGCCCGGTTCCACGTCCACGCCAAACTCGGCAGCGGCGGCTGGTGGCTCCACACGAGCACGCGCGGGTGCTCCTCACTGATGCGCTCCAGGCGCCTTCTGAAGTCGGTGTCGACGCCCTGGTTGACCACCAGCAGGCGGCAGGGCAGGGTCTGCGCGAGGACGTCGGCGATCGCTGCTTCGGTGTAGGGCGGATGGGCCAGCACCGGCATCACCGCCCACGGGTCAGCAGGCCGTGTCAATCCTCCGAACGGACGAAAATCGGTCGTTTCATGTACCGTTTTTTGATCCACTTTTGATCCACTTGGTGAGAAACGTGGGGTACGGTCGGGTACGGTCAGGTCGTAATTTGTTAGGAAAATCGAGGGTGCGGGTGGAAGCGGGTCGCTTCTCGGGGCTTTTCGGGCGGAAAATTGGGACTGAAAATCCCTGTTCTCGTGCGAAATTGCTAAGGATTTCGGTCATCGGCCTACTTTTGATCCACTTTTGATCCACTTGGAGACCGGTTTGGCGAGGTAGCTCAGTCGGTAGAGCACTGCACTGAAAATGCAGGTGTCGCCAGTTCGATTCTGGCCCTCGCCACCATCACGCCGTCTTCTGCGCCCGCTCGTTCTCACGCGACCAGACCTTCTCCCGCAGCTCCTGCGTCGCCAGCCGCAGCTCCTCGTGCTTGTAGCGCCCGTGCGTATCGGCCTGCGAGGTGTGCCCCTGCAGGAACTTCGCGGTCGCGTCCGACACGCCGCACAGTCCCCACCACGTCGCCGCCTCGTGCCGGAAGTCGTGCGGGCGCAGGTTCGCGGCCTTGTACGCCTCGCGAGTCTCCGCGGTGAAGTACTTGCCGCGCCCGAGGTACTCGCACGGGATACCGTGGACGAGGCAGACCGCCTGGACCCAGAGCTTGAAGACCTTCCGCAGCGTGACCACGTAGGCCGCAGCGCCAGCGAACCGGCGGCGTTTGAGGATCTCCGCCACGCGCCCGACTGGATTGAACGGCACCACGCGGAACTCGCCGCGCTTGGTGCGTCGGAGGGTGACGGTGCAGGCGTGCCAGTCGACGTCCTGGTTCTTCAGGTTGAGTAGCTCGCCCGCCCGCGCCCCGAAGTCGATCCCAAGGATGATGTAGTCGGCGAGCGCCGGCCCTGCCTTCCGGTGCTTCGCGGTGGCGAGCGGCCCGTAGCACATCTCCAACAGCCACGCCTCGCTGTTCGGGTCGCAGCGCTCGGTGCGTCTGTTCTCGGCCTTGATGTCGATCTTGAACTGGTAGCGACCGAACGGATTGAAGGTGACGAGAGCGGGACGCTGGTTCAACCCCCACAGCAGCGCCGGACGGACGACGGCGGCGAGGACGCGGTTCGGCGTGGCGATCTGGAAGCCGGCGTCGGTCATCCGCGTGACGTAGTCGCGGAAGGTCTCGGCGTTCTCCCACTTCGACAACGGCAGCGCGCCGAACGCCTGCTGCGCGGCGCGCTCCTTTGACAAGTCGGCTGCTGATTGCTTGCGCGTCTTGGTCGCGATCCAGCGGTTGATCAAGTCGTAGCCGTGCAGCTCGACGACCGGCGCTGGCGCTTCTACCTTCGGTGTCGGCATCGGCTTCCCCCGTACCAACCAGTCCTCGACGCGGCGCTTCAGCATCATCGTATCGGTCTTCGTCGTCGGGATCGGCTGGTGCGGTTCGAGCAGGAACGCGAACTTCTTCACCGAGCCGAAACCTGAGGTTCGATCGCCCTCGTGCTGTGCGCGGATCCACCAGGTCTTGCCCCGCATCGCGACGCCATCCTTCCACTTCGCCATCTACCGTCCCTGCTTTCGTTTGATGAGTGCGTCGATCCACTCGGGTTTGAAGCGCAGCGTCTTCGGCCCAATCTTCACGTACTCCAGATCACCGCGGGCGCACAGCTTGCGTACCGCACGCGGCTCGATCTGCAGCTGCTCGGCAACCTGTTCGAGCGTGAGCATCTTAGTCGGGTCAGCCGCAGCAGGTAGCATATGCATCATATCACTGCTTCTCACTACCGCCTCCCGCTACGAAACCGCCACCACTGAATCACCAGCACCGCCAGCACCCCGACCACCAGCGCCGCCAGCAAATTCCCCCCGATCTCAAGCGTGAGCTGCATGGATGGTGCTCCTGGCGGTGACGATGTCGACGCTCGGCAGCGGGAAGATCAGCGTGCCGCGCTCCTGGTGCAGGAACTTGGCCTCGCGCGCAATCACCGCGTCGCGGAACTGCCAGATGCCGACCAGCAGCGCATCGGGCGGGTCCATCCGCCCCGTCTCCTCGCTGACGATCGGGATGTTGGTGGCGACGGTGCGCCGCCCGATCTTCTCGGGGCTGCGCTCCCACGCCTGCCGCAGCCAGTTGCGGTTCAGTTCACAGACCTGCAAGAGCGTGTTCGCCTTGGTGCTCGCGCCGTAGAGGTCGATCGTCTGGCCGAGGCCGCGGCGCACATCGAGCGTCGCGCGGATCTGCTGCCGCACCTGCCGGACATTCCAGGCGAAGCGCTCCAGCGTCGACCACTCCTGGCACCAGGCCTCCTCCGCCAGGGTCTGGGCGACGTGCGGGCTGACCGGATGGCCCGGGTGCTGGACGTAGATCCGGTAGCTGCCCCCGTTGATCTGGCGCAACTCGACATCCGTCACCACCAGCCCGAAGCGTTCGACCAGGTGCTTGAAGGTGTGCAGCGAGTAATACGCCAGGTGCTCGTGACAGACGTTGTCGAAGGCGCGGGCGCGGAGCATTCCGGCAAGATCCTGCATCTGGACGATCCAGACGCCGTTCGGGTGCAGCAGCGCCTGCACGGCGGTGAGGAAGGTCGCCAGATCATTCACCGCGTAGAACATCGCGATCGAGGTGATCACGTTGACCTTGTGCTCGAACTGCCGCACCACCGAGTACTGGTCGGGGAAGTAGCTGGCGATGACCATGTCGGCGTGCGGCTGCAGACGCGCCTGCAGGTTCTTGGCCGGCTCGAACGCCACCCGCAGCGGCTTCGGCAGGGCCAGCCGCTCGTCGGCGTAGCGCGCCAGCAGCGTGCCGTCGTTCGCGCCCAGGTCGAAGACGACATACTCCTCGGTCGCCGGCACCCGTCGGCGTGCGGCATCGACGACATCGTGCAGCTCCGCCTTCATCACCTCGTTGATCCCCGACTGATACCAGTAGCGCTCGAACAGCAGCTCGCGCGGCGTGGTGTCCTGCAGCTGCACCAGCCCGCACTCGACACACGCGGCGAGCACCAGCGGCACCCGCGGCCGGCGGTCCTCCTCCGGTTCGAGATACCCCGACAGCTGGATGCTTCCCAGGTCGAGAAACGAATCGAGGCTCCCGCGGCAGCTCCTGCACTGCATCATCTATCTCCTTGTCAGCACCAGGCTCGCCAGTGAATGGTCGTCGAGCAGGTTGCCGTGATAGGTCCAGTCGACACCGCCGAAGGTCTGGAAGCCGGCGCGCTTGGCGTCGACGATCAGCTTGCGCCAGTTGCGCTCGTCGTAGATCCGCATCCGATGCTGATGCCCCGCCGCGGTGTCTTCTCCCTCGGCATCCCAGAAGGCAAAGGTCAGGAACAGCAGCCCGTGCTGCCGCAGGACGAGCGCGGCGCGCGACAGGAACTTGACCGGCGCTTCCGTCCGATCGAGCACGCACAGTCCCCAGATCGCCGGCAGCCCGCGGTGGATGCCGTTGGTCGGCTGCTCGTAATACTCGTAGACCGCCGCCGGCCCCGGGGCGATGAAGCCGATGTCGCTGTAGTTCACCACCAGCGACGAGGCGCGCGTGCGAATGTGATACTCGCTCTCCCACAGCGCCCAGGCCTCCTCCGCCAGGCTCTGCTGCCAGTCGGCGACCGTGATGCAGCCGGGGAAGTCCCGGAGATTACAGGTCCGCGACAGCGCGGTCACCACACTCACAGCCGCTTCTCCACCACCAGACTGGCGAAGGTGTAGTCCCAGACGTGCAGCCCATGAAAGGTCGGATCCACCCCGCCAAAGGCGGTGAGGTGCAGGGCCGCGAGCGTCTGGCGCAGCTGCGCGTAGGTCTTCTGGCAGAACAGCCGCTCGCGCAGTTCCTTGTTCCCGGTCGTGTCCGGCCCGCAGCGGTTCCAGTAGTCCATCGTCAGGACCAGCAGGCCACCCGGCGCCACCAGGCAACTCAGGTGATAGAGGAAGCGGTCCAGCTCCTTGACATGCTCGATGACGGAGAGACAGGTCACCGCCTTACTGAGCGCGGCGCCCCCTTCGCTCACCCACTCCTCCAGCGGATAGCCATCGACCAGCGCCGGGTCGACGACGATCACTTCTTTCCCAGTCCAGTCGCGCAGCATGTAATGGAAGGCACTGCCGGCGCCGCCGATGTCGTAGACCGGCCCCTCCCACGGCCCGCCTCGCTCGCGCCAGCGGCCCAGTGCCTGCAGCGCCAGCGCATACTCCCACCGGCGGTGCGTGTGCGGCAGCGCGTTCGGATGCGCGTCGACCGTCTGCAGCTCGTGCTCCAGGTGGTCGTAGTCCTTCGGGTCGAGCGTGCGTGACAGGCAAGTCAGGCTCACTGGGCTACCTCCCGATAGAGCTGCGCGTACTTCGCTCCCAGCCGCTGCCAGCTCTCCTTCTTCGCCAGCTGCCGGATGCGGTGCGTATCCCGTTTCTGTGTCGAGGGGATGCTGGCCAGCAGCTCCAGCCCGAACGTGATCTGGTCGAAGTTCTCATACCAGCGAATCGCCCGATGCCCGAGCGTGTCTTCATAGAGGGCGCGGAACTGCCGGCACGACGACAGCGCCAAGACCGGCTTGCGCGCCGCAATCCCCAGGAGCAGCGCGCCACTCTGTCCGGCAAACGCGCAGGTGTAAAGGAACGCCGTCGCGTCGCAGCCGGCGAGCAAACTGATCGCTTTCGCACGCTCGACGAACTCAGGGTGGACGATGACCTCCGGCTGACGCCGCTGCCACTCCGCGACCTGTTCGACGGTCGCCCCCGGCGCCAGCAGCAGCAGGTCCCAGCCAGCCGCCTTGGTGATGTCGCAGAGCGCGTCGTAGTTCTTCCAGGCGTTCGGGAAGCCGATCGTGCCGAGCAGCGGCTTGTCGTCCCGGAGTGACTGCGGCGGGCGGGTCCACTCGGGGACGCCCATCCGCCAGTAGCGGGTCTTCTCGGCGGGCAGATCGTCGAACGGCTCATGCACGACCGCGGCGTCGGCCGCGTCGACGATTGCCTTGCACTGATCGGAGTTCGGGACGCCGCTGTCGTGATAGGTGACGACGACCGGGACGCGCCGCCGCAGCTGCGCGATGTGTTCCGGCCACCAGCGCGAGTGCAGGGCGGCGTGATAGTTGAGATGCACGACCTCGACCTCGGTCACGTCGACGTGCGCCGGGTCGAGGGCTGCCACGTCGGGCAGCATGTCGATCGACGGATCGGCCTGCTCGACCGCGTCGGTCAGCATCGCCGAGTGCTCAGCGATGCCGCAGGCCGTGCCCCAGGTCGTGACCAGTAGGACTCTCATAGCCCTCTCCTCCGCCACCACGCCGCGACGGGCGACCAGTAGCGCAGCCAGAACCACCAGCCGCTGAGGCTGCGGGGGCGCATACCGAGCGCGATCTCCTGCCGCTCGCTCATACCTTCTCCTGCACCGCGTCGCCGACCAGCGCGTTGATCGACTGAATCAGCGCCGCCCGCCGGTCGTTCCACTCCTGGATGCGGAAGGCGCACTCGATGATCTCCTCGCGGTGGCTCACCTTCGTCCCCTCCTGCTTATACCCACGCAGCCGATCCTCGGCCTGCCACAGCGCCGAGTTCACCGCCGCCAGGTCGCTGTAGTGCTCGGTCCAGCGGCCGGCGCTCGCCGCCAGCAGCTTCGGCAGCAAGGCGGCGCGCTCGCGCTGGAAGTGCGTCACGTCGATCCCCTTGACCTCGCCATGCAGGATCTTCAGCGCCAGGATGGTCAGCCGGTCGCAGACTTCCCCCAGCCCGAAGTTCACCAGCCGACTCACGCCAGCACCGCCAGGCGCTCACGCACCACATCGACGAGGTGCCGGCTATCAAACGTCGGCTGCCCGTCGAGACCCAGCACCAGCCAGACCTGGTCGCTCGCTTTGCCGTAGGGGTAGAACACATCGTGGTGCCGCATCGTGTTCGGCTCGATCATCACCACCGGCGTGCCGAGCGCGCACGCGAGTACATGCAGCGCCGAGCAGCAGCCGACGAACACACTCGCCGTGGCGATCCAGCCCGCGGCCGACTCCCAATCGCAGGTGTAGCCGTACGGCTTCCAGCGCGGGCCGCCACTGACATTCAGCACGTCACTGGCTGGCGGCGAGTCCTCCTGGACGAAGTGCTGCCGCAGCAGCCAGTACAGCCCGTACTTCAGCTCGAAGTGCTCATCGCTGAAGCCGACCACGATCCGGCTGGTCGGCATCTGGAAGGGCGGCGCCAGCCACGGGTCGAGTGCGAGCGGCATCGTCAGCGGCAGCTGGTCCTCAGCGATCCGGTAGGTCTCATAAGGCAGGGAGAGCTTCGGCCAGCCGTCATACGCGAGGTGGAGGACGATGTCGTAGCCGCTCGGGAGGGTGGGCGGCTCGCGCGGCGTGATCGGCGCGGTCTCGTGAATCTCCCAATCGTGGGCGACCAGCACCTGGCCGATATAGATCTGCCGGCTGAGCAGACTGCAGAAGCTCGGGTCGGCATAGGTCGGCCCGAGGAGGAGATCGACCGGCACGTTGGCGTTGTGGCTGAGGGCGCGCACCGTCGGCAGCGCCCACAACAGATCGCCGTATCGCCCGGGGTGCGTGCAGAGGATCTTCATGCGGACACCTCCAGCTCCAGACACGGGTGGTACGCCAGCCGCCCGAGCGCATAGGCGGGTGCCCGCCCGTAGGCATGGCTCACGTTCCAGGGCTTGACCAGTTCGTCGGCGGTGACCCATCCACGAAAGGTGTAGATCGGCATCACACCCGTCATCAGCGCATAGAGGTCGGCCCGCCCTGACGCTTCCACCCAGCGGAGGAGCCTGCCGTTCTCCTGGGGCGTCTGCTTGACATCGACACTGCGGCCGTCCTGCAGGTAGACGTCGGGCCGGCCTTCCACCGAGTGCCCGTCGAGCGCATACGCCCACACGCCCCGGGCGAGATTGGCGAACGCCAGCTCCGCGCCGACGCTGTTGCATTCATGGGCCAGCGCATCGAGTTTGTCAGCCGACCAGTTCTGGTAGCGTCCGAGGCGGTCCTTGCTCGCCTGCAGGCGCGCCTTGGCTTCCGCGATGACCGCCTCGCACTCCGCTGCGGTGAGCCAACAGGTCGCGCCCGCGTAGAGGTAGAGCAGGAGCTTCATCACCGCTCGCCGGCCGCCTACTTCTTCCCCAAGCCCGCCAGCCACTGGTCGATCGGTCCCATCCCGCTGCCATCGTCGTCAGCAGCGCGGAGCATCCCGATCAGCACCGGCGCGATCTTCTTCAGGCTCTCTTCCGCGTCTTCGACCACCTGATGAATTTGCTGTTGGATTTTTTCCGTGTTCGCGTTGTCGGTCGCCATCGACTGCTGATGCAGGTCGATCATCTGCATCTGCAGCGCGTCGATCTTGGCTTCGATGCGATTGAGCTGCTCGTTGTCGACGGGCGGTTGCGGCTCGGGTTCTGGCTCCGGTCCCGGTTGGGGCGCGTCCGCTTTCAGCACCAGCGGGCCGCCGTAGGTCAGCTGCTCCTCGGTCGGCTGCACCCAGTTGTCCGGCGGCAGCGGTGTCCCCGGCGGCGGCGGCGCATACGGCGTGTAGGCGAGCCGGATCTCGCGCATCCCGTTCCCGGCATCGACGTCGGTGAGGTAGTCGGCGCCGGTGCCATCGCTCTTGTCGAGGCAGGCATCGACCGACAAGCCGTGATACTGCGTCTGCCCACCGCTCTTGCCGATATGGCCGACGTTCGGGTTGCTCTGGTGAATCTTGTAGACCGCCCGCGCGTTGAGTTGCCCCTTGCCCTCATCGCCCTGCGCCGCCGGCACCAGTGGCGACTCGAACTCGGCGAGCGTGTCGGCGTAGACCTGCGTGTAGTTCTGCACTGCCGCCTCCTGTTCCTGTTACCGGCTATAGGTGCCGACGCGCGCGGGCGGTGTGAAGCTCGCCCCCGGCGGCGTGCCATCGGTCGTGTTGACGGCGTTTGCCGGCGAGCCTGGCAGCACCATGTGGTCCGGCCCGAGGCTCGCCTCCCAGTCGGCCGCCGACAGCCGGATGTTGTCGGGCGGCAGCGTCCCCTGCGATCGACTCCCCGCCTTGAAGCAGTTGCCGGTCACGACCGTCTGCGCGTGCGGCCAGTCCTTCTTGAGCGCCGCGAAGCCGATGCCGTTGGTGGCGGAGAGATAGCCGTAGCTGCCCTCGCAGACCATCGAGTTCTGGAACGCCAGCGGCCCGGGCGACGCGGTAATGCCGCTATCGGTGTAGAAGTTCATCCACGAGTGACTGTTGCTGTGATAGGTCACATGGTCGATGACGATGCCGTCATCGACGCCGTTGGCGACCGGCATCCCGCGGCCGGTGCCGAGATACGGTGTCTGGTTGATGTCGTAGGCGAGCACGTTGCGAATCGCGACGCGCCGCATCCAGTCACTCGTCTGGCCGCTGTCGTTCTTCCCGATAATGCCGAACACACTCCCCACATTTCTAATGACCAGGTTCTCCAGGACGACGTCCTCGCACGTCGCTGTCGGCTCGCCGCCCTCTTGATTACAGGCCTTGAGCATCACGCCCACCCCGGTCGACCAGTCTCGCTTCCAGTTGCACTCCAACAAGCAGTGCTCCATCCGCAACCGTTTGACCGACTTGATCTCGAACAAGCACTTGATACTCGGCTGACTGGCGAGGGACATCCAGGCGTAGTTCTTACTCAGGTGGCAGCGGCTGATGAGAATGTCGGAGCACGCCATCTCCGGCGAGGCGCAGTCGCTGCCGCCGAACATGACGTTCTCGGCCCCGCCCTCTAAGAAGCAGTTCTCGATCTTGAGATACTGGCCGCCGTTCCAGGCGCTGACCGCCTGGCTATCCCGCCCCGGCTCGAAGATGTCCTTGATGTAGCAGCTGCTCACCGTGACGTTCGACGCATTCAGGGTGATGCCGCGATGCCCGCCGAGGACCGGGTCACCGAAGATGTAGCAGCGGTCAAAGAGGAACCCGTCGGGGCGGTCTTCCGGCGTGAGCATGTTGCGCTTGTCGCCGCCCATCTCGACGTGCGAGTAGCTCTTGGTCAGTGGCGGCCCGATGCCGATATTCACAAAGGCGACGTGGTGCGCTTTGTTCTGGATGCGGATGGGAGAGGTGGTTTTGGTCACTCCCTGCAGCACGCCCAGCGCCGGCAGGTACTCCGGTGTGATCATCGACCCGACCGGCGGGTACTCGCTGCTATCACTGGTGATCGTCACCCACGGCGCGTCCGGTGGGCGCTCGCGGATCCGCAACTCGCCGAGATGCGTCCCGACCTCCAGCTGGATGATGCCGCCGGTCGGCTCCAGCGCGTCATACGCCGTCTGCACGCTCTCGCCGACCGGCACCTTCACCGTCGGCACGTCGATCGGCGCCGGGAAGGCCTGGTCGACTTCGCTCCGCAGCTGCTCGGCATCGGCCACGATGTGGTCGATGAGGTCATACATTCGCCGTCGTTCACCCGCCATCACTCCCCCCTTTTCACAACCACGCCCGCAGCCGCGGGTCCGTCACGCACCGCTCCACCAGCGCCTGCGGGCTGCCGACCAATCGCAACCCGGCGGCACTTCTCGCTCGGCTCAACGCGACATAGAGCATCCCTGGCGACTTGAAGAACGGGTCGCGGATGTTGACCTGGACCCGATCGAGACTCAGTCCCTGCGAGTTGCTGCCGACGAACGGCCCGAAGCCTAGCTCGTGGATCGTTTCCAGCTCGATGTCGAACATCGGCACGATCACCTTCAGGCACTCGATCGTCTTGACAGTGTCCGTCCCGTCGAAGTGCTTGATCACGCGGTTCGGATGCCACTCGCCTAGTGCGCGCTGTTTCTCGGGGTGGGAGAAGCCGACCAGCGCTTCGTAGCGGTCGCGTTGCTCCGCATTGATCCAGACGTGCTGGTACGGCCCCGTCGGTCCCGCGTAGGTGCCGCGCGTGCTGGCGATGCCGAGATACAACAACAGCTGCTGCACGTCGCAGGCGAGTCCTTCCGACCGCGTCGCGTAGACCAGCCGGCGATCGATCATCGAGCCATCGGTGTCGAACAGGCCCTGTAGGCACGCCGCCCAAGCCGACGGCCCCGACGTCCAAATCGCCTCAGGGACGCGCTTGTCCACCGCGGTGACGTAGTCGCAGCCCCACGCTGCGAGCCGGAGCCGCAGTGGCAGGCTGGTGAGATGACAGCCGCGCTCGTCGCGGCGTGTGTTCGGCCGCCCACCGAGTCGCTGCGCGATCGCCATCCAGCGCTCGCGCAGGTGCGCGACCTCGCTGGTGAAGTGGATCTGGCCTTCGCGCTGGTCAGCCCAGGCGGCGTTGCCGAGCGAGGCACCGATCCACCACGCGAGGTCGCTGTCGATCTCCTGTGTGCCGGTGATCGTCGCGGTTGTCGTTAGGCAGATCGGGTGATCGGGGACGAGCTTGCACGTCTGGCGGAAGCCATGCGGCGTCTTCCACCGATGGTCGGGCGAGCAGAGCAGTGTGTAGCCGCGCGCGGTGGTCAGTCGATGCAGACGACACTCGGTCTGCGCCACCGCCTTGAGGCGTGCGAGGCCGCCGCCCGTATCGATCCACTCGCCGACGCGTAGATCACACACGCGCACAGCGCCGCGGCCGGCGACTAACACGCGCGTGTCCGGCGCGACGCACTTATGCACCGTCGATGCATATGCAACTCTGAGCGGCAGGTAGGTAATGCTCCCGACCACTTCCCACTTGCCGTCGATCCGTGTCGCGCCCTCCGGCCCTTTCTCGCGCAGCTCTTTCCTCCGCGCCGAGTCACACGGCACCTTCACATCCCGGGTGACCGGCTCGACTTCCACCACCTCGCCGGTGCGCTGCAGCTCGACCCAGCAGGTCGCCTCGGTGGCGTCGACGATCGTCCCGAGGTCGCCGTTGACATACAGCAGCCGCCGCGGCAGCAGCTCGGTCCGGCGGTTGGCGAGGATCATCACCAGCGCGCCGATCTTCAGCGGCAGCACCTTCGGGATGCCCCACTGCGCCTCCGGCTTCTCCAGCTGGCCCCACTCGCTTCTGAGCTTCCCCCAGCGGTGACTGGTGAACTTCAGCTCTTTGCCCTGCAGCTGTGACATCCGCAGGTAGTTGAAGCGGTCGACCGACTCGTTCTTCGCGACGATGGTCGGGCCGTCGTAGTGATCGTCGGTCTCGTGGTTGATGGCGTTCCGGCTGGCGAAGTACTCCGCCACCACCCGCCCGCGGCCATGGCGCGCCGCCCGCAGCACGGCGATGAAGTCCTGGTCGTCCTGGCGGTAGATGCGGTCCAGGGTGATGACGTTCGGCGCGAAGCGCTCCCACTCGGGCGACTCGAACGCATAGCTCGCCTTCACCGGACTCAGCTGCGCGAAGTCGCCCACCAGCGTCAGCCCCATCTGCGGCGGGTCGTCGTCGTCCGGCGTGCTCTTGCCGAGGACATACCCGCGCCCGTTCACTTCGTCGATCGCCCGCACCAGGAAGGTGAGCTGGTCGCCCGCCAACATGCTCACTTCATCCAGCACCAGCCGGCGCACGCCCGACTTCCACAGTTTCCCGAGCTTGGCGGTGAGGAAGCCGGTGATGTAGGCCTCCTGCAGGCTGGCGGTGTCGAAGTAGCCGAGCACGCTGTTGATCGTTTCGCCGCCGAGATTGATCGCCGCAATCCCGGTCGTCGCGCACAGCACCAGCCCCGGCTCCTTCTCCGCCCACTCCCGGGTCGCGAAGGTCTTGCCGCTCCCCGCCGGCCCCGCCAGATAGGTGAAGGTTGGAGCCGGCGCTGCCCACAGCGTCCCATCAGCCGCGCGGGGTGGGCCGAGGTCCGGCAGGATTGACGGTGCCTCGACGCGCGCTGCTGGCGTCACGACCGGGGCGGGCGCCGGCTCCATCTCGATCGGCGCCCGTTCGATCGGCGCCCGTCGCCGGGGCTGCACCACGGGTGCGACCGGCGCCGCAAAGGCGAGATCCGGGTCGGGCGGCGTCACTTGTCGGGTGACCGCCATCACAACCCGCTCTCACTCCGAATGTGTTCCGCTCGCAGCCCCTTGGCGACCACGCGCGGCTCGAACACCACCATCGCGCCTTCCTCCAGCTCCTCGATCCGCCGGTCGTCGAGACCACTCATGTGAAAGAAGTAGTCCTTGCCGACTTCCCCCACGCCCTCGGTGCAGCGGATGAAGCCGAAGCCGCGCTCGGGGTAGAGGCGCTGCACGCGACCGCGCGCCTCAGGCAACTCGGAGCGGGAGGACGTCTCTGAAGAGGTCATAGCCTTTTCGATGTGCTTGTTCCCAGAACCCACGGTCGCCTCCGTTAATCTGTGTTGCCGCCCAGCGTTGATACCCAGGGTCGCCGACAGCGGTCTGTCCCCCCAGGTGCCGGCACTGCACCGGGACGTAGAAGACCTGCCACTGCAGCCGGCGCGCGAGACAGCCGAGCGCCCCGTCGTAGAAGTGGTGGACAAAGCCGTTCACCTGCAGGTAGTCCCACGGCGGCATGTGCGTCGCGCCACTCGGACTCCGCCCCTGCCAGAACGCCCGCCGCCCGATCTGACTGAAGCCGTCGAGACAGACGACTTCCTCCGGCAGCAGGCTCCGCGCGCCGTGCGCTTCGGCGTCGACCAGATTGCTGCGGAAGCCGATCCGCGCCAGCTGCATCGGGTCATACGGTTCCTGATACAGCTCGTCGCTGCCCAGGCCGATCGCGCCGCCGAAGCCGACCAGCCCCACGTCTGGATGGCGGCGGAAGCAGGTCTCGACGACGTCGTCCCAGCCCCGTTCGAGGATCAGCACGTCGTCATGCAGGCAGGCGATGATGTCGACGTCGGGCCACAGCACGAGCATCTCGTCGATGCCCCGCCGGAACGCCGGCACGGTCCCGAGGTACGGCTGCTCGTCGCTGCTGCCGTTCTCCACCACCAGGATCGGCAGGTCGGTCACGGCGTGCTGCAGCCACGACTGGAAGCACGGGTCGGCGCGTCGGCGATTGGTCGTCGCGGTGACAATGCCCAGCATCAGTTGTTCTCCGGGTCGAACGGGAAGTCGTACTCCCGTCTGCCGACGACTTCGACGTCGCCCTCGGCGGTCAGCTCGGGGCAGGCCTCGATGAACTCCTGGAACAGCGCGACGATCGGCCGCAGGTGGTGGCCGGCAAAGGTGACGGTGTGCTCGCCGCAGATGTCGCAGCTGATATGCAGCTCGGCGACGAGGAACGGCTTGCCCTGCCCCACGGGCGGCGTCACGGTGATGGCGCGGGCGCGCACCAGCGCTTTCACCGCAGTGCCTCCAGCACGTCAGGTCGGGCAAGGGCGAGTTGCACGCCGTCCCAGACGCCCTGCAGATAGCAGCTGCGCGTGGCGCTCTCGACGATGTTCGCGTCGTGGCACGCGCGCCGGACGATCGCGGCGATGCGGGCATCGGCGAACGCCATGTACTCGTGCGGCACCTGCAGCGTCTCGATCTCCGGTGTGCGCTTCTTCATAGCCCGCTCCGTATCCAGCTCACCCAGCGGTCGCCGAGCGCCTCCCAATCGAGGTGCGCGACGCTGCCGCGGCAATACGCGGCGGCGGTCTCCCGGCCGACCTCGTCTCGCCAGGTGAGCGCCCGCTCGGCGGCGTTCGCCACATCCTCGATGCGGAAGACCGGCCGGCGCAGCGCATAGACGCTCTCGGTGCGGTACTCGCGCATCGGCACGCGCCACTCGACCTTCGGCACCAGCTCACTGCCGCCGCCGAAGTCACCATGGATGACCGGCACGCCGGCCGCGAGCGACTCGACGATCGGATAGCCGAAGCCTTCGCCCAACCCCGGGGCGATCGTCAGGTCGCAGCGCTGGTAGAAGCAGGCCAGCTGCCGGTCGTTCATCGTGCCGAGCGTCACGGTGACGCGCTTCTGCAGGCCGCAGTCCTCGACCAGCTGGGTGATGCTCCAGGCATTGACCAGCAGGTCGGTGTGCAGCCAGCCGTAGACCTTCCGCCCGCGCGCGGCCAGCACGGCGAGCGTCTCGAAGAAGAGCGCGAGATCCTTCCGCGGCTGGTTGGTGGCGACGCAGCCGATGAGCGTGTCGTCCCGATTGATGTATGGCCCGAGGCGCGACGTCACCCACTCCCGCTCGGTGTCGCTCGCCTCGCTGTAGTCCGCCGGCCAGAGGCCGTGCGGCAGGTAGCTCACGTCCTCGCCGCGCACGGACTTGATGATCTGTGCGCCCCAGCGGGTATAGGCGAGCACGCGGTCGAACGTCTGCAGCGGGACAGCGGGCGGGCCGGACAATCCGCCCAGGCGGTTGTGCGAATCGACCGCGGTGTAGCACCACTTCTTCGCCGGCACGTCGATGTCGCAATATGCATAGAGGCGCGCCGGATCCCAGACCAGGAACAGCACGCCTGGCTGCTCGCCGAAGCGGTCCTTCCAGATCGCGGCGACGAACTTCGCGCCCCAGTCGTCGCCCCGCTCGGCGACGCCCATCGGGACGTGCGGCCACGCCGTCCAGCAGGGCGGCACGGCCCCGCCGACCGAGACGAGATCGAGCGGGAGGTTGCGCGCCCCGATGAGCACGCCGAGGTCCCGGGCGATCCGTCCCAATCCGGTGGGTTCCTGCGGGCCGTCGCCGACCAGCAGGCAGGGGATGCGCTCCATGTCAGTTGGTGAGCGGTGCGGGTTCAGCGGTCGCAGCGGCCGGCTTCCTCGTCGACTTCTTCGTCGTCGTCGCGCGCGGCTGCCGGTTCTTCACAATGGCCGACGCGATCGCCAGCGTCTGCTGGGCGAGCGCCAGTTCGGCGTGCTCGAAGTAGTTGATCACCGCGATGACCGGGTCCTTCGGTTTCGACATCGCTAACTCCTGATGTTGTCGACGTTGGCGAACGCCCGCAGCAGCGCGCCGCAGTTGCCACAGGTGATCTCGTACGGCACCTCGCCGTTCGCGCCCTTCGGCACATCCTCCTGGTAGTAGCTTTCGCCGCAGCCCTTCTTCCCCTCGACCACCTGCACCTGGCCGGCGTTGTCCCGGGCGCGAATATCCCGATCCTTGCTGCAGCGCCAGCTGTATCTCAGGTCGGCGCTGAACTCCTTGCCCGCCTGCTTCTGCACCGCCGCCATGTACTCCCGGTTGCTCTTCGGCTTGGCCTTCTCGCCGGTGGCGCGCAGCAGGTAGTCGAGGTCACTGGCGACGACGGACTTGTCCTTGCCGCGAGCGCGCTCGTTGTTGGTGAGGCGCGTCTCGAACGGCTCGCCGTTGCTCTTGCCCTGGGGCGACTGCACGATCAGCAGCGGATGGTCGCGGTCGAACGCCAGCCGCACGCGCTGCGACGGGTTCTTGTCGGCGGCGTCGAACAGATCCCAGATCGGCGCGGTCTGCAGGCCAGCGGGGAGCTTGAAGCGATACGCCCCGGGTGGCGGCGGCGGCGCGAAGCTGCCGAAGATCGGGAGGTCGTCGAGGTCCTGGCCGGCAGTCGGCAGGACTTCGTCTTTCAGCTGGCCCGCGAGTTCTGCGAGTGACTTTCCCATGACGATGCACCTCTGACGGATGACGAGTTACGGGGTACCGGGCGCCTTCGCCGGGGGTTTCATCCCGGGTGGCGGGGGCGGCCCAGCGACAACGGGTGTCGTCGTCGTCGGCGTCGTCGTCGTCGTCGGTGTAGTCGTCGTCGGTGTCGTCGTCGAGAGTGGCGCGCCCCCGTTGCCGGCCGGCAGCGGCTCGACCTTGCGCTTGCGTGCGGTGACCGTCACGGCGACGGGCGCAGCTGGTGCCACTGGCACTGCAGCGGCTGGCACTGGCACTGGCACTGGCACCTGGAGGGGCGTCAGGGTCTCGCTCGTCGAGGCGGGCGCGCTCGCCGCCGGCAGCTGCGCGAAGGCCTCGCCGTAGTCGCTCGGCGTCCCGGCGAGTCCCGGTGCGCCCGCGATCTGCTCGGTCATCGCCTGCTGCAGGTCGGCGTCCAACATGCGGAACACCAGACCGAGGTTCGCCTGCGCCCACGGCTGGCCGATCGGGTCGACGAGCTTATCTGGTAACCCGGTGGGGCTGGCGCTGGTCTTCAGCAGGTGGCGACGGTTCTGCGGGTCGGTGAACGGACGCAAGAACAGCGTGAAGTGCTCGCCGCCCGCGTCGTCGATCTCTTTCCCCATCTCATAGACGTTGCCGAACCACGCGCTGGCCTCATCGGTCGCGGCGCGGCCTGGCAGCTTGGCGCCGACAATCGGCAGCCCGCCTTCGTCGGTCGCTTCCATGCTGAGCGCGGTGAAGATCGGTCCCTCGACCAGGTACGGAATGCTCAGGCTGTTGTGGACACACTGACGGGCGCGGGTCTGGCCGAAGCCGATGTCCGCGCGGTTGCTGCCGCCGAAGGTGACCGAGCCGCTCCGCACCGTGCCGCCGAACGCGCTCTTCTCGCCGCCGATCTGCCCCGCGCCGCGCGCCTCGTCCATGTGATCGAGCACGACGCTGCCCATCGAGGTCAGGCCGTCGAAGGCGACGCCGCCCACCAGCTCGAAGCCTCTCGTCCGGTGGACGTCTTCCATCACGTTCAGCTCACTGACCGGATGCAGCGTCTTGCAGGGCGTACAGTAGGTCGGGGTGAGCAGGCTCTGTGTCGGCAGCTGCGCCAGCACCTCGCCGGTCTTGCGACAGCTGACCGTGTAGCGCGTGGTGACCGGCGGCACCAGCCGCACGGCCGGTGTGGTCTCGCCGGTCTCGCGGTTGATCTTCGCCGGCCAGTAGCCCTTGGTCGCCAGCATCAGCGTTTCAATCCCGAGGCCTTCGCCGCTGCGCGTCCTCGCGCGCCAGAAGCGAATCAGCCCCTGCTGCATCAGCTTCTGCAGGTTGGTCGGGATGGCGCCGCCGTCCCAGGAGTAGAGCAGCAGGATCTTGTGGAAGGTCTCCCAGAGATACTCGGCGAACGGCGCGAGCAGTGACGTCTTGCCGGCGCCGGGGACGCCGAGGATCAGCGTGGCGGTGAAGATGCGACGGGCGGCGTTAGACATGAGCCGGCTCCTGAACTTCCAGCTGCAGGCGGCGCAGCAGCAGATCGACTTCCGCGACACTCAACCACTCGCCGTTGTCGATCTCGTCGGGTTCGTGGACGAGCACCTGCTCTTTGAACAGCGTCAGCGCCGCGATGATGGTGCGGTTGATCTTCTGGTCGGGGATGTAGCGCACCTCGGACGGCGCCTGGCGGGCCGCCGCTCTCGCCGCCTGCACGCCATCGAGGTAGCCGGCGCGGTAGGCTTCCGCGATCGAGACGTCGGCGTGCCGGCTCGCCCAGTAGTCGGCGACGTCGCCCTGCACCACCTGCGGCTCGGGCGCCTCAGGCACCTCGGGCGGTGCCGGCGGTGGTGGGGGCGGTGCCGCCTTGTGCCCGGGTCTGCCGGCGCCGCAATGCACGCAGCCCTGACTGATCGGCCCGGTGTTGTCTTCGCCGCAGCTCGGGCAGCCCCAGATCCCTTCCTGGCCCAGGCCCGCGCCGCCATAGAACCGGCTCCCTCCGACTGGCATCACTCCTCCTCGTCGACCGCTTCGGCTTCCGCCGGCAGCAGCCCGCGTGCGACCGCCTGGTCTAACTCTGGTTGGTGGTGAGGTAACCGCGGCTGATACCGGCCCGTGCCGAGCGGATCTTCCCAGCCGCTGTGGCGGTGGCAGATCGGGACGAACTCGCACTCGTGTTCGCGCCCGAACGGCCGGCAGTTCCAGCTGCAGGGGATGATGCGGTCGAGCGCGTGCTGGAAGGTGTCGCTCGCCCAGGCGTGTCCCGCCGCCTGCAGCTCGTACAATTCCCAGAGCGCCTGCTGCCAGCGCGCCTCGTCCCCGGCGAAGCCGCGCATCAGCGACTCCAGCTGATGGTCCTGCCTGTTCATCGGCCCGAGGATGAAGCACACCTTGTCGAGGACGCTGGGCGGCAGCATCCTGACCCAGAACTCGGCGGGACTCATCTCCGGGTTGGCGGTGGCATAGGCGCGCCAGGTCGGCCAGTCACTCTCCGGCAGATGCCAGACGCCCTTGCGGCGATGCGCCTTGCTCTTGCGCTTGGTCTGCCCCTCGGCATCGATCCACTCGTAGCTCGGGAGCCAGTCCTCGTGTTGAATCGGCGGGTTACTTGGTCGCACAAAGCCGTAGCAGAGCGGCGACAGCTGCCGCTTCATCGGGTCGTCTTCATAGCGATCCTTCTGCCGCGTCCCCTTGCTCAAGCCGATGATGAAGGTCTCGGTCACCTCGGCGCCCCACAGCTGCTGCGCGTCGAGCGTGCCGATCGCCAGCTGCGGGTCGGTCTCCCACTTCTCGCTCCAAGCCGCAGACTCCCACCCCGTCGTCTTCGCCTCGAAGTAGGCGAGGCTCTGCCCGCTCCGGCGCTGCGCCAGTAAGTCGGTGCGGATCATCAGCGCCTTGCCGCTGCAGCCGCGGCGGATGTGTTCGTCCTGGTCGAGGGGCGGCGCGCCGCAGCTGCAGTCGAGGAAGTGCAGCCGCTCCTGCTCCACCGTGACCACCTTGTAGGTTTGTAGTAACCAGGGGAGGAACTTCAGGCGCAGCGCCCAGGCCAGCCCTGCGGCCAGGGTCGACTGCTCTTTGATCGTCTCTTCGGTCTGCGCGCTGCCGAGGATGCTGGTGTAGCCGCGCGCTTCCACCCGCGTGATGTAGCCCGCGACCGCGTCGTTGATGATGTCGCGGGTCTCGACGAGATCGGGCAGCCGGTCGAACTTCGCCAGCAGCCGTGCGAACGCTTCGAGGATGTGGTGGACGACGATGCCGGTGACCAGCGGCAGCGAGTCGCGTCGGGTGGTGATGCCGTAGCCGGTGGGACCGAAGTGATACCCCAGGTAACGCTTGCGCCAGCAGGTCACCGCCGCCTTCCAGCGACTCCGGTCAGTCAGCCAGAGATTCAACGGCGCTGTCGGGGTGGTCGGTGGTGTCGTCATCGCGGTGCTCGCTCCTCTCGCTCGGCTCTCGGCTCTCGCTCGACTACTTCTTCTTCTTGTTGAGTAACCCCTCCAGCGCAATGCCGGTCTTCTTGTGAATCTTCAGCGCCAGCTCGGGGCGCGGCACGCGCAGGCCGGTGACCCACTGGCTGACGGCGGACTGTTGGACGTCGAGGGCACGGGCGAACGCGACCTGGCTGGTCGCGGTGGCGCTCAGATATTCGTTCAGCGTGCGGTAGGTGCGGCGGGCCTTTCCCATAGCGGAAGGGCGAACCCTATCACGAATCGCAAACGGGTTGCAAACAGGGCCATAACGAAGCGTTATAGAGGTGTTATCGAGGCGGGGTTACACGGCAGGCGGTCATTTGTCAACCCCGTTCGAGGCGGGATTATCGGCAGGCGGTCATTTGTCAACCCTGTTGATAAACTGTTGACAAACCCATTGCAGCGCTATCACAAGTTGTGATACGGTGTCGGGACGTGACGAAAGCTAACAGGCCAGAAGCGGCCGTAAACGGCCGGAAGCGGCCCGCGCAGCCCACACCGGCCTGCACGACCAGACCACGCTCCCCCCACGCTGGATTGAAGCGGGAGATAACAATGACTGCCTTCTCCACGGCTATGCGGGAGCACGTTCGGCAGCTGATCTTCGACTACGGGCTATCACAGAATGCGTTCGCCGAGGAGTTGGGGCGCTCGCAGTCCTCGGTCAGCCAGCTGCTCACCGGCAATCGCCACAGCAAGGACCTCGACGTCTGGCAGGAGATCGCCGCCTACTTCAATCGGTCGCTCAGTCAGTTGATTCGGGAAGCTGAAGTGTTGCAATTGTATCCATCACAAACTGTGAAAATAAACAGGTACGCAGAATCACAGTCTGTTATAGACTCCCCCGCACTTCCTACCACTCCTGGCACCTCCGAAGGAGAACCCAATGACGATCGTCGTACACTTTCGCGACCAGCTGCTCCCGGCTCGTTCATCTCCTACAGCCGCGTCAACAGCAACGACGACCACGACGTCAACGCCCTCCTCCTCCTCCGGCAGAACATCGAAGCGCTCGTCAACACCGAGTGGCGCAAGCGCAGCCAAGCCAAGCGCCTCCGACTCTTCGAGTCCATCGCCGGTTTCATCCTCGAAGCTCTCCACTCTCGCGAACTTGCCGGCGACGAGCATGGTGAGCGCCACGCCGAAGTCGCGGCATCGGTATCGCCAGATCAACCACGGGATGGCGGCTATCAGGATCCTGCACCAGCAGCTCGCCGACCTAAGCCACGAGCCAAACGCGCAACAGGCCGCGCTGGACAAAGTCCACAGCTACGTCGAAACGCATAGAATGCTGCTGCAGCGGCTGCTGCGCGCCCTGGTGGCGTGCCTGCTCGCGGCTAGCGAGGGCGGCTACGGTTGAACCCACCACAGCCGCCCGGTCGGGGCAGCGCGCTCGCGAGCTGGATTACTCCGGGGGCACCGGTCGTACGAACGGCTTGCCGGTGCCCACGTAGCCGTCCTTGGTGATCCTGGCGTAGCCGTAGCGCGTCAGCGAACCGAAGCCGGCCGCGCCGACCTTGACGCCGAGCTGCGCTTCCAGCCGGCGGCGGAACTCGTCGGTCACGAGTGGGGTCTTGGCCTGATTCAGGATCTCGACCGCCGCCCGCGCGAACTCGCCGGTCTTCAGCTTCGTCACCGCGATGCGAGCACCACGCTTGCCGTGCCCCTTGCGAATCTTGATCGCCTGTACCAGCTGCGCCGGCAGGTGCTCGTGCTTCTTCTCAATCCGGTGCCCGTTCAGTTCCGCGGCGGCTAGGCGGAGGCCATCCGCCTTCTTCTGGTACTCGTCGGCCAGCTGCAGCAGTCGCTCAGTCGTCGTCGTCATCGTTGCTCCTTTTTAGCCTGCTCGTTCCGTGAATCGATCGACCCGCAGCTGCTGCGCCCGATCGCGTCGGCTCGCCTTGCGCCGCTTGCGTGCCTTGCGCTCGTTCGCCACCTCGGCGTGCTCGCGCTTCTTCAGCGTGTCGAACGTGACGACCTTGTTGCCGTTCACCAGGTGCCTCCGTACGTAGCTCTCCAGCGGCGCCTGGCCGCCGATCCCCTTCGCCTCGAACGCCGCACCCAGGACCGCCAGGCTGATCACGCCCAGGTTGGGCAGCGCCAGCGCCGAGGGCGGGATCTTCTCGTAGACGTCGCGCAGGTTCCGCACGTCCAGCTCGCGCAGGACATGGCTCAGCAGCCGCGCGGCGTGGAAGTTGTAGCACTCGACGCCCGCCAGGTCGGCGCGCGTGAGCTTGTCGCTGCCAATCTGCAGCACCGCTCCCGCTGCGCTCTCGCGCAAGCGATCGACTGCTGAGGTGCCGAGGATGTTCGCGGCGAGGTTCATGCTGCGTCCTCCTGGCTGGGCTGGGCGTCCTTGAGCAGCCGGGTGATCCCCTTGACCCCCACTCGACTGAGCGCCGGGAAGAACACCAGCAGCGCATCGCGCACCGCGTAGGCTTCCTCGGGCGAGTCGCACTCGATCGTCCAGCGCACGTCCTTCCAGGCGTGGTACTGCGCCCCCTTGCCCTTGACCTCCCTCAGCACCATGGGCTGTATCCGCAGCCGGATGGGCTTGCCCGACCGCTCCTTCGCCGCCGCCGCAATCGGGCCGTCTTCGTCGGCCAGATCTCTGATGAACTCACTCTGCATCGCGTGCCTCCGCTCCTACCGTAGCCGAAGTCTGGCAAGCTGTCAACCCTCGAGCGGGCAGGTTGCACACCCACTCCTGGTAGGGGCTGCCGCGCTCTGCCGTACTAGATGCAGGGAGGCGCGAGAGAGGCTGCAGGGAGGCTTGCTTTACGCGCGCGTGATGCGATAGAACGGGCGCTTCCGACTGGTTCTGACTAGCCTGGCGGAGGAAGGAGCGGGGCTTCCCTGAGCAGGGGAAGCCCCAAGAGCGGAGCGAGCAAAAGCCGCCGTTTCAACAACGACGACTCCCACGCCGACAACGCCGACAACCACGACGCTGACGACGACGGCCAACCCTCAAGCACCAAGGAGGTGCAGAAGGAGCCTTAGTATGTCTGCCACAAGTGGGAGGCGAAGTCAACCTGCCTGCGAACCTGCCAGCGAGTACGCCAACGACCCGATCCCGCTGATCATCCCCGCCTACGGCATCTCACTGCTGGCGGGCGCGCCCAATGTCGGCAAGACAGCGCTGCTGGCTGGCCTGGCGCGCAACTTCCGCGACCATCGGGCGATCTTCGGGCACCAGCCCTGTCAGCTGCCGGCGATCGGCGTCATCAACGCTGACCGCAGCTGGGCGCGCGGCACCGGCGAGTGGTTCAAGCGCGTCGGCTTCGCTGACGTCCGCTACTACTCGATGGCCGACGATCGGAACTTCGACCCCAAGAGCCTGCGCCGCAAATTCGAGCGGGCGCAGCGGCTGGCCGAGTTCATCCACAAGCTGCAGCTGCCGGCCGAGAGCCTGATCCTGGTCGACCCCATCAGTCTCTTCCTGGGTGGGAACCTGCTCGACTACGACAGCTGCGCGGTGGCCTGCCATGAGATCCGCGCCATGCTCAACACCAGCAAGTACCACATGATCGCGACCGCGCACTCCAGCAAGCTGAAGGCGGACAAGAAGGACCGCTACGTCCGGCTGCAGGACCAGATCCTCGGCTCCACGGCGATCTTCGGCTTCAGTGATACCCAGATGTATCTGGCGGCGCCGGAAGAAACCAACAAGACCTACTACACCTTCGTCTGGCACTCGCACCTCGCCCCGCCGGAGTTCTTCTTCCTGGAGCGGGACGAGCAGGGGCTGTTCGTCCCCTACTCGGGGGCTGACGAGGGCAACTGCACGCGGCTGCTGGCGCTGTTCCCCGACGACGGGACGACCATCACCTTCGCCGCGCTCGTCGAGCTGGCCGAAGCCATCCCGCTGTCGCGCGCCACGGTCGCTCGCGTGCTCGAAACCCTGCGTGAGCGCGAGCGCATCGAGAAGTCGAAGCACGGCATCTACCGGCTGAAGACCCTCCACTAGTACGGCTGGTGCGGCTCCACTGGTACCCGAGGCTGCGAGCGAGTACGCGAAGACCGCTGGGGGGGTGATCTGTGAGACTTTCCCCCCTAACCCCTATGTACAGTACAAGATAGAAAAATCTCAGCTCAGCAGCAGTTTTTGATACTTTCCCCAGAATCTCAATATCGTCTCAGGGGGTCGAGATTCTGTAAGTCGTACACTGCATTGGACTTAGCCTCTAAATCTCACAAAAACCACCTATATGGCATCGGCTCCTACGGCAGCTGCTACGGCAGCCCCGTGGTGTGCTCCAGCGGGCCGCCATACCCATGCACCCGGCAGCTGGGTACCCAGCCCTTCTCAGGGCAGCTGCAGTCACCGTCGATCGCCAGGTTGACCTCGTCGCTGCTCCGGTTGTCCTTGTCGATGAAGAAGCCGCCGGCAGCGCGCCGCATCTCCATCCGCTGGCGCTTGGTCGGGCGGGTATCGGACGGCTCCTCCCGCAGGTACCCGCCTGGGTGAATCGGGTAGGCGACGATGCCCACCGCGTAGGTCGAGCGGCAGAACGGGCAGCGCAGCCGCTGGGTGACCGGATTGAAGACCATGTCGCGGATGCTCGGCGAGCGCGGCTTCTCTGCCGCCAGCGCACGGCGCCGATGGTTGGTGTGGCGCCAGCCAGGATGGCGCCGCGCGTCGTGCATGGTGAAGAGCAGCTCCCCGCAGCTGGGACACTCGCACTCAAAGCGGTCGAGACGAGCGAAGAAGCGGTTGTTCGGCGGCATCGACGGGACATGCGGCATGGTTCTGTCAACCTCCCTAGGCTGGCAAGATTACAACTTGCGGAGCGGTCGGCCGCAGGTACTGCTGGTACTGCTGGTACGGGGTACAGGTGCCCGCTGCTGGTACGGGGTACTAGCGCCCGCTGCTGGTACTGCTGGTACGGTCCTGCGGTCCAGCGGCTCAGAAGCCCAGCAGCACGTCGAGCGCCAGGAGGACGACGAAGACGACGCCGGCCACGAGCAGCACGCCGTAGTCGTAGCGGTTGCCGCGCCGGATCTGGGACGGCGTGAGCGGCGAGGGATCGATCAGCCGGTCGCGGCTGTCGATGTACTCGCGGACGCCGCCGACGAGCAGCAGGCCGGCGATGGTGACGAGAATCAGGATGATCATGGCTGCTCCTTCGCCGGCAGCTGGCGCACCGCTGCCGCCCACTCGGCCAGTATCCGAAAGTACTCGACCAGCCGGCGGCGCTCGTCATCCGACAGTGCCGGCTGCTGCGCCAGCTGCGCCGCCAGCTGCTCGCCCGCCGCGATCGCCTCGGGGGTGTGCGCGTCCATCCATTCGTCGCAGGCCAGGCACTCGCCGTTGTGGTCAGGGCGGAAGACGGGACAGGCGGTCACAACTCCTCCTTCGCCGACCGGGACCACTCGGCGCTCTCCAGGTCGACCACGGGTTCGTCGTCGGGTATCCACAGGCCGGTCACTTCAGCGTAGTCACTGGTAGTCGGGGCACCCATGCGGACGATGCGCTCGCCCTTGCCCTCCTCGATGAGCGACACCAGCTGCGCGTACAGATCCTTGACCGTCATGGCTGCAGCCCCTCGTTCATCAGCCGGTTCAGCAGCTGCAGCGCCGAGCGGTTCGCCTCGATGGCGCTGACCAGCGCCGCGTCATGATGGTTGAAGGCGAGCTGCATCGCCCCGTGGGCGGCGCGTATCTCCTGCAACACCTCGGCGTGGCTGTCGAGGATGCGGTGAATCTCGATGCGGATGTCGTGCTCGTTCATGGCGTGCGCTCGCTCCTCCAGGCTTCCAGGCCTCTATCACAGATTGTTATTGTAGCAGCTGCTGCTGCCGCGTAGCAGCTGCGCCAGCTGCGCTCGATAGCGCACCTTGGCGCGGTGCAGCCGGCGGCGCGTGCGGGTCTGCTGCTCACTGACGCGCGGCTTGCCGGCCACGGTCGTCAACAGCCCCTTCCAGTTCATGCTCATTGCTCCTGCTCCTCTCCTGCTCTCTGCGCCCAGCTGCCGGCAGCCGCTCCCTCAGCAGCTGCCGGCCGCGAAGCATATGCTAGTTCCACATCCGCCGGCCGTCCCGATGCGCGCCGCTGTGGCCGTGCTCCTCGCGGCACATCACGTTCCCGCCGCTCTCCAGCTGCAAGGTGTCGCCGCAGATCTCCACTGGTTCGACCGGGACGTGCGGCGAGATGGTCAGCCACTGCCCCTCGACGTCGCGGCAGGTGTTCTTCGCCACCTTGGTGAAGACCGGCCCAGCCGGCGCGCCGCCAGCGGCGACGACGCGGAAGCGCTCGCCCTTGAGCAGCGCGCTGAAGGTCAGTACGGTGGCGCTCACGATGCCTCCTCCTCGCTCCCTGCCGGCAGCTGCAGCCGCTCCTCGCCCTCGCGCATGGAGGCTGCCGGCAGCGCTTCCTGCGCCGGCTTGCCCTCCTCGACCCAGACGTGAATCAGCTGGTTGATCCGGTTGACGCCGTCGCCGATGCTCATCCAGTCCCAGCCCAGCCCGCTCGTGACCTGCTGCCGCTGGCCCCGCGCAATGACGACGCCCTTGCAGCCCATCACCTCCGCCAACCTCCCGCAGTACTCGCCGAAGCTCCGCACGTAGCCCCGCGCCTCGCGCAGCTTCTCCAGCCCCTTCTCGACCTTCTCAAGGGTCTTCTGCATCCGCCGCACGCGGCGCAGGTCCAGCCGGAAGACGTCGTGATACTCGGTGCCGAAGCCATACACGGGGCCGCTCTCGCCCGCGTTCTCGTCCGCCCGCTGCCGGCTGCGCGCATCCCCCTGGCAGCTGGCACGCAGCCCCGACCACAGCAGCCCGTCGCTGTAGTCGTCGTCGACGCCCTGCGGCGTCCACTGGCTGTGCTCGTACTTCTGCGTCACGAAGCGCCCGCGCAGGTGGAAGTACTCGCCGTTGTAGCCGTCGCGATCGCGCTCCTCCCAGACGTAGAGATACAGGTCTTGCTTCGCGTCGCCGCTCGTTCGCTTGCTCTTGGTCATCGCTCGCTCCCTTCGTTGTCGTTGTTGGCTTGCATATGCATTAGACGTCGAAGCATATGCTTTGGTTCCATCGCTGCCGAGGCTCGCCGCCGGCCGGCTACATTGGTACGCCCGCATCCGCGTCGCCTGCCGCCGGCCTGCCGTCCAGGTACTCGCTCAGGCCAGCCACCAGCGCACGGCACTGAGCCGGGGACAACTCCAGACGCAGGTGTGCGGAAGCCTTCTCCAGGCGGCCGGCGTACGCCTTCGCCGGGTAGATGGTCAGGATCAACCGAGTGCCGGCCTCGCACGGCAGTGTGGTGATCGTCACGCGCCGGCCGAGGCTGTCGTGTGTCGTCGTCGTCATGGTCGTTGCTCCGCTCCCCTGCAGCTGCCGGCGGTCGGCCCGCCCAGCCCGCCAGCAGCTGCTGCCGGCAGCTGCCGGCGCTCCCGCGTTACCGGTCGTCGTCGCCCTCCGGCGCGCCGTTCAGGGCGTCGTACCGCCGCGCCCAGCGCTCCATGCCCGCCTCGTGGCGCGCTGGCCAGCGGCCCGCCGTCCAGGCCTGCGCGTGGTTCGCCTTCGCCTGCTGCAGGCGTCGCCCGTGTTCGCGCCGGCAGCGCTTGCACTCGCACGTTGCCGAGTAGCTGTGCTTCATCGCTCACCCCTCCCCCTCCCCTGCAGGCGCCCCTTCGGATACGCGCCCCGGTGGGTTACAGGCCAGCCCCGGCCGGCTGGCCTGCCGTCCCCTACAGCAGGTCGTCGTCGTCGAAGGGCTGGACTGCCGGCGTGCGGCTGATCGTCGCTCTCAGGGCCGCCTGACGCGCCGCCGGGGCGGTCTGGGCCTTGGCAGCTGCGGCCTCCGTCTGGCGGATCACCGCTGGCAGCCCCTGCCAGTCGTTCCAGCCGGGAACCTGCCAGTCGGGCACGCGGGCCGGCGCCTCGACGACAGCCGGCGCCTCGACGTCGACCGCGACAGCCGGCGCCTCGACCGCTGCCGGCGGCTGCTGGCGCGGTTCGAGGTCGGCCAGCACGACCGGCCGCGCCATCAGGCCGGCGAAGGTCTGCGCGATGCTCCCGGCCATGGCCGCTGACATCAGCGCCTTGTCGTCGACCGCTGCAGCTGCCGGCGCGACCGCGACCGCGACCGGGACAGCCGCCACGGGCGCCACCGGGGCAGCTGCCGGCGCCGCCACGTAGTCAGCCGGCGCCGACGTCGACAGCGTCGACGCAGGCGGGACGTAGCTGCAGGCGTCGGCTAGGTGATAGGTCCGGCCGGGGCCGCCAAACCGGATCGACTGGCCGACGGTGATCGGCCCCTTGCAGCGCTTGCAGGTGCCGGCGAAGCGGGCGGTAATGGTCCGAAAGGCGGGGGCGGTCGTCGTCGTCGTCGTTGCCATGGTCGTTGTCTCCTGCGTCGTCGTCGTTGAAGGGCGGGGCTGCCGGCGTCATGCCAGCAGCCCCAGAGGGGCCGCCAGGGCGCCTAGACCGCGCCCAGCAGCTGCCGCGCCTCAGCGAAGGCTGCGGCCTTCACCTCGGCATTGCCGCCGAACAGGGCGGACTCGAACGCGTTCTGGCGGCCGGCGTCGCTCTTCGCCTCAGCCGGCCGAACGTGGTCGAAGTACTCGCTCACGGCGTTCACCGTGGCCCAGAGGCTGGCGCTGCCGTCGCGGGTGTCGACCAGCTGGTTCGCCATGGCCGCGCCCCGGCCGGCGTGAACCAACCGCGCCACGGTCTCACGCCGCGCCTGAATCACCGGGGCCACGGTCGCGGCCTTCGCGTCAGTGTTCGGGATGACGCTGTCGATGTAGGCGACGATCTGCTGGGCGCTGAGCCGCTTGGCGGCCATGCCGGCGAAGGTGTCGCCGGTCGTCTTCAGCGCCTCCATCAGCTTGCGGACAATGCCGGCGGCCTCGTCGAGCCGCGCCGACGCGCTCGCGGTGTGGCGAATGCTGATCCACGCCTTGCGGCCGTTGGTCGCCATGTTCAGGGTGTTCTGGCAGACGACGCGCACCGACGTGCCCAGCCCCTGCACCGACATGTTGCCGTCGTGGCCCCAGTGCAGCAGGAAGTACCCGCGCACGTCGTCGCCCGCCACCGGCGTGATCGTCGCGTCCGCGAGCCGCATGAGCATCCAGCAGCGTTCGCCCTGCCCCAGCACGCCGGCCACAGCCGGGACGCAGCCGAACTCCTCCGCCAGCACCCGCAGGATCGAGACGTTTTCCTCGTTCTGGGTGTGGGTGTAGCCGTCGCCGACGGGGCCGAAGACAGCCGCGACGGTGCCATCCGCCGCGAAGCGGACGCTGATCTTGTGGCCGCGCACCTCGGTGCCGTCGGGGAGGTGCATCGGGACGCTGCCCACCTGATACCGCATCTGGGCCGCGTCGAGCGCCACGTCCACGTAGGTGGCGGGCGTGGCCTCCCGCATCAGCTTCAGCACGTTGTTGCCGAGGTTGTGCCACGCCGGCCCGTCGATGTAGGCCATAGCGACGGTGTTGTTGAGGGTCGCGAGATTGTGTGCCATGTCGGTAACTCCTGCGAAAGGGCCGACTGCTCAGGCCGGCCGCGGTTGTCGGTTGGTTGCCTCGGGACGAGGTCCAAACGGCTCAGCTGCAGGCATCGTGCCATCTGGCAACCGGCCAGATTGCCAGCAAACGGCCGCAGCTGCCAGCGAGCCGCCTGCCAGATTGTCTGGAATACCTGCACTTTAGTCTGCCAAACCATACACTTTCCAGCCGGCCAGCAGCCGCCGGCCGCCGGCTCAGCCCCGCCCACCTGGTTAACATAACCCAGCTTCTCAGACGCGTGGGCTGTAAGTCGCACCGGCTCAGTAGGTTAGCGGCGCGCTCCGCGACGAAGGTCAGGCGAAACGGCCCGCCGGCCCGCTTCGCCGGCCTCGGCAGCTGGCGGGGCAGCCGGCCGCCGGCCCCGGCAGCTGGCGGGCGCCTCGACGCGGGCGGCTGGCGGGCGCCTCGACGCCGCCAGCTGGCGGCCAGCCTGCCAGCAGCTGGCGGCGGGCGCATTGTCCGCGAGGCCGTAGGGGGGAGAGGCGCGAGCGCCTGCACCCGGTATCAGCGATTTTTCAGCGATTTTTCAACTAAATTTTGAAAAAATCTGCGGAAAGCTGAGGAAAGCTGAGGATCTGAAGGAAACGGGACCGAACGGCTCAGCTCGGTCCCTTGCGGTGGGTTGGGCGGGTGCGGCTATTCGTCGCGCTTCGGCTCGCCTGGCGGCTGGTTCTGCTGCGCCTGCTGCTGCTGAGCCATCTGGCCCTGCTGGAACTGCGGCATCATCCCGCCGGGGAACTGCGGTTTGTACGGGCTGCCGCCCCCGCCCGCGTTGCCGAGCAGCGGGTTGCCGCCCATGCCGCCGGCCTGCGGGTTGTTCATCAGCTGGCCGACGCCGCCCATCATGCCGGCCAGGCCACCGCCGGCCCCGATGCCGCCGCCGATGCCGCCGCCCATGCCCATGGCGTTTTTCGCGTTCAGTCCCCAGGGGACGCTACTCTGGGTCTGGTTTGGGCCGCCCATGCCGGGAAGGCCGCGCAGCGACGGCAGGCTTTTCTTGATCCGGCTCATGAAGCTGCCGCCTTTTTGCTGGCCCAGCGTCGCCTTGAACGTCCCGAGCGCCCCGGGCAACGCCTGACCCGCGGGTTGGCCCTGGCCCCGCAGGTTGCCGGGTCCGTCGGTGAAGGCCTTGCCGCCGTTGACCTCCCCCTGCGCCGGTGGCATGCCGCCCATCCCCTGCTGCCCCATCTGCCCCAGCAGCCCCAGCGTGCCGACGTTCTGGCCGAGCATCGGCTGGCCCTGCTTCTTGCCGCCCGCCATCCCGCCGGTCATGCTACCCGCCAGCGTGTTCATCGGTGCCATCGCGCCCATCGGTCACTCCTTCGCTTGCTTCACTTGCGTCCCGTCGTAACTTCAGCAGGAACAGCCGCCCCGGCGCGGGCGTGAACCCGAAGTGCGCCAGCAGCTCGGCCACATCTGGTCTCGCATCCTCGACGCCGCAATACACGGTGTCAAGCCCTGCCTCGTTCAGGACCTCCAGGCTGCGCTCGACCAGGTGCTTCAGCACCACGCCCTTGCCGCGGTGCGCCTCGTCGATCCACCACTCGTCCCAGTGGACCGCGGTGAACAGGTGGCAGCGCCCCACGACCGTGCCGTCCTGTTCGACCACCACCTCCAGGATGTCATCCGAGAGCGGCGCGGTCCTGGTCGTCATCCCGGTTGTCAGCATGTCTGCACTGTGCCGCTGCCAGGGGGACTAGACAAGACCCCCTCCCCGGTGCTTACTGACCTACACCTTGATGTTCAAGCGCATGGCGGCAGCGATCTACCTGCGGCGGGTCGCCCGCGACCTCAGCCGGGTCGCCGCGGCACTCGACCGCCAGACCGACGTGCTCGCCCGCCTGGCCGACCACTTCGCGCCACCCGCCCTCGTCCCGCCTGACCGCAAGACCCTCAACGCCGACACCGCCGTCAGCTTCCTCGACCCGATCGAAGCGGGTCTCGCGCTCGACTTCGTCGCCAAGATCACTACCGCCACCGGGCACTCGCCCGATGACGAAGAGATCCTCACCTACCTGGCCGACGAGAAAACCACCGACCTGCAGAAGCGGCTCGCCGAGCGCGAGCTGGAACTCACGCGCTTGATGGAGGCCCGCCGATGAAAGCGACCACCGTGGTGCCCCCCACCCCGCCACGCGACCCCCACGAGGTCGAGCGCTTCCTGCGCGAGCAGCCGCCGACGCTCATTCCGCGCCGCCACGTCGAGCCGCGCCAGGTGCCAGGCCTGGTCGCCCACCAGCTGCTGGGCAACCGCGTCATCACCCGCTACGAGGTCTAAGGTCTAGAGAGGTCCAGCTCCCGATGCCGATTCGCAGCTATAGCGGCACCGCGCCGCGACCCGCGGGTGCCCGAAGCGCCAACAAGAAAAAGCCGGTCGGCCGCCCCAAGGCGCAGACCTCCGCGCTCATCCCGGCCGCGGCGCGCCTCCGCATGGGCGGGCGCCTCGCCGACGACGAGGTCCAGCTGAACGACCACGCGGTCGAGACCTTCTCGCGCGCGGTCGGCGGCCGGCAGAGCCTCACCGACGTCCTCTCGGTCGCCGCCGACGCGCCCGAGGTCCAGCAGATCGTCGACCACCTGCTCGACCACCGCTACGCGCGCTGGAGCCTCCGCAAGCTCTGTACGATGCACGGCATCTCGGTCGCCGACCTCTTCACCGCCTACCGCAAAGCCCTCATCGCCAAGGCGCACATCGAGGCGACGCACATCATCGCCCGCCGTCTTCCGCCCATCGTCGAGGACGTGATGGTCCGCGCCGCGCCGCAGGAGGTCGCCTGCGACTGCGTCGGCGAGGAACGACCCACCTGCCGCCAGTGCCACGGCACCGGCGTCACCCTCACCGAACCGGACCTCGATCGGCAGAAGCTGGCACTCGAACTCGGCCACCTCACGGAAAAGAAAGCAGGCCTCATCGTGCAGCAGAACCAGGGCGTGATGACCTCCGGCGGCGCCGCTCTGGTCGCCCAGGGCAGCGGCGCGCTCGAACAGCTGCAGCAGGCGGTCGGCGAGCTGCTCTTCAGCCCCGCCCGCCGTCGGTCGCAGGCGCCGCGCGAGCCGATCGAGCCGCGCGAGCAGATCCAGGATCCGCCCGCCGAGCCGACAGAGTCGCCGCGACAGGAGCCACCCGCGGGTGCCCCCACCCCGCGCCAGGACGACCCCGACGCGGACGCGCAGAGCGACGAGGACGACGAGCCGGACGACCCGAAGACCTCGCTGCACTGAGCAGGCGATGCCCGACATCAGTCCAGCGGTCCCACAGTGCGACGTTCCGGCAGTTCGACAGTCCGCCGGACTGTGGGACTGCACAGTCCCTAAGAAGTACTAGCCCCGTGTATCACCCCGATCTCATCGCCGAGGACGAAGCCGAGACCGCGCGCCAGTTCCGCTCGACCTTCCAGGGCGCCATCCCGCGCTACTCCATCGACGACTCCGCCGCCCTGACTGCCTCGGTGATGCAGGCGGTCGACGACACCAACACCGTCACCCGGCCGCTCAGCGAAGACGAGCAGCGCTTCATCGCCTCCTCGCGCCTCCGCAGCATCTACGACTTCCCCTACTTCGCCGAGCGCTTCGTCTGGATCGACGAAGAGGGCCACGGCCTGCGCCGCCTCTCGCCGCTCTGGGAGTCACAGCGCATGGTCCTCGACCAGCTCGCCCAGATCGAACGGCACAACGTCCGAATCGGCTCGCCCGACGGTCTGCTCCTCAACATCCTCAAGGCGCGCCAGCTCGGGGTCTCAACGCTCAGCGAAGCCCTCGTCGCGCATCGCCTCGTCACTCGCACGCACACCCGCGCCCTCAGCGGCGCCGACGTCGAGGAACAAGCCGGCTACCTCTTTCGCATGGTCGTCCGCATCTACGACCAGCTGCCCTGGTTCCTCAAGCCGGATCGCGTCTACTTCAACAAGAACCGCGAACTCTCGCTCGCCAACCAGTGCTACCTGAAAACCGCCTGGGGCAAATCCACCCGCGGCGCGCTCCAGTCGACCACCGGCGCCGAAGGATCGAAGGGCGCGATCGGCCGCGGCCAGACCTACTCGGTCGTCCACATCAGCGAACTCCCCACCTGGGAGAACCCCGAGCAGCTCGACACCGCTCTGCTCCCCGCCATCCCCTACTCGCCCGACACGCTGGTCCTCTACGAGGCGACAGCGGAGTTTGCCGGCGACTGGTGGCACAAGCATTGGCTCGCCAGCGGCCAGGACGAAGGCCGCTTCAAGAATGTCTTCATCCCCTGGTCGGCGGAGCCGAAGAAGTACTCGCTCCCCGCGCCGCTCGACTGGACGCCCTCCTCGACCACCATCGCCCACGCGATGAAATGCGAGAAGGACTCGCCGAAGTGGTTCAGCGGGCGCACCGTCCGCCTCTCGCGCGAGCAGATGTACTGGTACGAGAAGACGCGCCGCTTCTACGAGACCAAGGGACAGCTGTATAAATTCCTGAAGGAGTATCCGGCCGACGACCAGGAGTGCTTCCAGTACGCCGGCCGCTCGGTCTTCACCCTCGAACAGCTCGAAGCGATCGACCGCGCCGGCTCGCTCCGCCCGCTCAAGGACGTCTGGTCGGTCGAACCGGCGATGGAGATCGCGCGCCTCCGCACCGTCGCCGACGAGACCGCCGACCTCGACGCCAAGCGTGTGGTCCCGCCGCTCGCGCCGCACGACCCCGCCGCGCGCTCGACCAAGATCACCCACGAAGTCGACCCGGTCCCTCCCGGCTACGGCTTCCGCCGCCTGACCCGTTCTCAGCTCGCCGCGATGCCCAACCTGCGCGGCTCGGTCCTCGCCATCTGGGAGTACCCGCGGGTGCGCGGCCCGCGCCGCTACATCATGTCGGTCGACGTCTCTGACGGCCTCGGCCTCGACTACTCGGTCGTCGACATCATCCGCCAGCCGACGATCGAAGAACCGGCCGAGCAGGTCGCCCAGTACGTCAGCAACCGCCTCGACCCCAAACAGCTCGCCTTTGTCTGCGACGCCATCGGCCGCTATTACGCCGACGCCGATCAAGTGGAAGCGATGGCGGCGATCGAGACCAACAACCACGGCCTCGCCACCCAGGACACCCTGCAGCTGCACCTGGGCTACTGCCACTTCTACGTCTGGGAGTACGCGGATGCGGCGTCGGCCGAGCGCCGCTACTCGACCCGCATCGGCTGGGTGACCTCACCGCGCACGCGTCCGCTGCTCCTCGCCAGCTACTACGGCGCCATCACCACCTTCGACCCGATCACGCGCCTCCCCGACCTGGTCCTCAACTCGCCGCTCACCAGGGGGGAGTTGCGCCACTTCATTACCGAATCGACAATCGGGGAAGCCGAAGCGGCGCGCGGCCAGCACGACGACTGCGTGATGGCCTCGGCGATCGGCTTCTACGTCGCCTGGCGGATGGCCGGCGGCGAGATCGAACCGGTGGCCGAACGGCGTCGGCGCAAGGCGGCGCTCGACCAGCTGCACCGCGACCAGGCGACCGAAGTGCCCGACTACCGCAACTCGCCGGCCACCGCGGCGGATGCCGACGACCTGGAGATGGATTATGAAAGTGTCCACGCCGATGATTATTCCAGCCTCGATACCGGAAGCGACGGAAGCACCGGCAGCGGCGGCACCGGCAGCGGCGGTCTCTACTTCGACGATCGCTCCCGCGCCTGAGCCGACGATCGCTCCCACGCCTGAGCGCATCGGCGTCGTGCGGAACGTGATCTCCCAGATGCGAACGCTGCTCGACCAGCTGCAGACCGCCGCCACGCCAGTCTCTGTGCCCGGGCTGCAGCTCGGGCCGCTCGACTGCAACCGCCTCGAAGAGACGACCGGCTTCGGCTCGACGCGCTCGCCCGAGGCGCTGTGCCGCGCCGTCGAGAAGCTCGCCGCGATGAAGGTCGGCGACATCCGCATCCCGTTCTCGCCCGGGCAGCTCGCCGAACTGCAGCACCGCGCACAGAAGCGCGGGCGCTCGCTCGAAGCGGAGATGAAAGCCGTCGTCGCTCGCATCGAAGAAGAGCTGTTCTACAAGGGGGGCTAGGGAGGCTGATGTGCCGCGGACTGCTGCTGCCCCTGGTCGCGTTCGTCGTCTCGATCGCCGCCTGCGCGAGCGTCGCGCCGGGGCGCCCGCGCTTCGTCGCCGTCTTCGAGCAGCAGTCGAAGCTCTGTCGCATTCAGATTCTGCAGGACACGCGCTCGCTCGCCTGCTTCATCGCCTTCCGCTGCGGGCGGCAGCCGGTCACTGTCCTGCTGGTCGATGACGGGATGTGTGTGCCATGAGGAACTGGCGAGCGGGGAGGGACGCGTCAATCCTGACGCGTTCCGGGTGGGGGAGACGGGGGCCAATCCTGGCCCTCGGCCACTCGCGGCTGGAGGTGAGCTGATGGCGTGCTTCATTCGGTCGGTGGACGACGCATGGATCAACCTGGACCTGGTGAGTCGGCTGGAGCCGCGAACGGTTCCGGGGCGTCGGCCGACCTACCACGTCTACGACGCGAGAGGCGAGGCGACGGGTAAAGAGGTCGATCAGGTCGAAGTCGATGACGCTATCCTGACGGGTGAATACGTGGGGTCACGCTGATGGCACTCCACGACTTCTGGTGTCAGGTCTGCGGCCAGGTCCTCACCGACATCAACGTCCCGATCGAACTCGGCGCCCGCTCCGGCGCGCCCGAGCACTGCGGCAGACCCACCTCCTGGATCCCGCAAGTGGGGCGCATGGACGCCGGCAGCGGTCCTGGCTTCGAGGCCTTCGACGCCTACGACGGGCAGAACCATCCCGTCCGCGTCGACTCGCTCCACAAGCTGCGCGCGATCGAGCGGCAATCGGAAGCCGACGCGCGCAACGGCGAGGGGCAGCCGATCGTCTGGCGCCGCTACTCGCAAGATCGATCGAACGTCCACACCCACTCGCTCGCGCCCGGGTGGACCGGCGGCGAGCAGCCCGACCCCGCCTACGTCAAAAAATTCGGCGCCTCGATCCGCAAGTCTGCTGAGGACCCCGATCTCGCCTACGGCCCGGGCGTCTCTGACGACACGCCGCTCGCCACCTCACACCTGAAGGACTGATCGCCATGGCCGACTTCTCGCCCTCGGGTGTGCTCGACCTGCCGCCGACCTCGGTCGACTCGCTCACCCGCGGCGACCCGCGCGTGCTCGGCTGGCTGCGCGAGTGGGTCCAGGAGGGCGACGCGATCAACCGCCAGGACCCGTCCTACGATCTCATCGGCCGTGCCCAGGACTACATCGTCGGCAACCAGCTCTCCGCCGAGCAGTGCCGCCTCAAATACCTGCCGCAGGTCACGATCAACGAGACCCGCAAGGCGATGCAGGCGCACGTCTCTGCGATCACCGACCTCAAGCCGGTCGCCGGGTGGAAATCCAACCCCGAGTACCAGGTCCAGGCGAACCTCCTCAACCAGTACCTGATGGCGGAGTGGGTCACCACAATGATGGACCTCGACCTCGGCGACTGCGTCAAGTACTCCCTGGCCGGCGGCACCGGTGATCTCGTCGTCGACTGGGATCCGCACGCGCCCTACGGCGGCGCGCATCAACTGACCGCCCGCGACCCGCGCGATACCCTCCCGCTGCGCCCGTCCTTCGGTCGATCGAACCAGCTCTGGGAAGGCGTCTGCTTCCGCGAGGAGCACACCGTCAACGTCCTCAAGGGGATGTATCCAACCAAGCAGCATCTCTTCCGCGCCTCGGCCGATACCCTCCTCGGCCAGGTGATGGGCCGCTTCCGCACCGGCATGTCGCGCCTGATCTCGCCCGCCGACCCGCTCGACTCGATCGCCTGGCCTGGCACCGCCGCCACCACCCGCAAGGCCCGCGCCGGATCGATCGTCGTCTACCGCGCCTACTTCACCGACCGCACGCGCAACCTCACCAACCAGCCGATCGTCATGGGCGAACCCGGCACCAACTGGGCCTATGTCGTCCAGCCGAAAGAGCCGCTCTACCCGCGCAAGCGCCTGCTCGTCGCCACCGAAGACGCGCTGATCTACGACGGCCCGAACACCTACTGGCACGGCATGTTTCCGTTCTGCCGCCTCAAGCTCTGGAGCGTCCCCTGGCAGTTCCTCGGCATTCCGCTGTTCAACGATCTGCTGCCGCTGCAGGACGCGATCAACGACACCGTGCATGACGTGCGCCTCGGGATGCGCCAGTGGATGAACCCCGACATCACCTACAACCGCACCGCCGTCAGCGAAGCGACGATGAAGCTGATGGACCCGCGCCGCCCGGGCAAGCGCGTCAAGGTGATGCCGGGGTTCGGCGACCCGTGGAAGAAGGAAGACGGCCCCAACCCGCAAGTCATCGCCATGGGCATCGAGCTGTGGGAGAAGCTCACCCAGAAATTCGCCGACCTCAGTGGCACGGCCAATCTCTCCGCCCTCCTCCAGCTGCGCCAGATGCCCTCGGCCGACACGATCCAGAAGTACTACGAAGCGCTGACCCCCGAGATCCGCCAGGAAGCGCGCCAGGTGGAACTCTTCCTGCGCGACTTCAGCGAAATGATCAAGGTCAACTACTTCCAGTTCCTCAGCCAGAACAAGCGGGTGCAGGTCCTCGGCACCGGCGGGAACATGCTCAACGAGTTCGACTTCGATCCCGAGATGTTCGTCCCGGCGCTCCTCCCGGGCCAGGCCGGCTACACGCCCGAACTCGACGCCAACACCACCAGCCGCGATCAACGCGCGCAGTACTTCCACAAGCAGTTCATCTTCGTCGTCGCGCCGAACTCGGTCCTCGCCATGGACGCGCAGGAGCGCAAGATGATGCGCGTGCAGCTGGCGCGCATGGGCTACTACGACTTCTGGTCGCTGCACGAAACGCTGGAAACGCCCAACGTCGGCGCGCCGCCCGCGATCCCGCTGCCGCCGCTCGCCCCGCCGCCGCCCGACGTCCTCCCGAACATGCTCGGCCAGGCCACTCAGCTCGAAGGCGCGATGCAGATGATGGCGATGGGCGCGATGCCGCTCCCCCAGTACACCGACCCGGTGACCAACCGCACCTTCTCGCTCGACCAGATGTCGGGCCAGCTGATGGAGATCCGCGTCCCGGTCACCGTCACCGAACGGCTGCAGGCGCAGCAGCTGATCGGCATCGGCCAGACGGTCAACCCGGCGGGGCGGAAAGCCAGCGGCCAGGCGCCGCCGCAGCAGGAAGAGAAGTCCGACGGGCGGTCGACCATCACGGAGAGCGACAAGTAGCCAGCAGCTCGGGGGGTCTAGACAAACGCGAAATCTCCCCTGACGCTAGCTCCTCAGATGCCGCTCACCCGCTCCGGCAGCAAAGTCCTCGGCTCGATGCAATCGCAGTACGGCGCCGAAAAGGGCGAGCGGGTGTTCTACGCCTCGATCAACAAAGGCAAGCCGGGGTCGGCGAAGTGGCACGGCACCAAGCGCCCCTCGGCCGGCCGCTCGCTGAGCAAACCGCGATGAGCAACAGCGGCGAGACCTTCGACCAGATGATGGCGCGGGTGCAGTCCCGCAGGGAGTCCTCCATGCCGAAAGGGAACCTCGCACCGCCGTTCGCGAAAAAGGGCGCCTCCGCCAGCGGCGCCGACGCGGCGATGTCCGAGAAGCCGTCGTTTGTGAAAAGCAAGAAGGGCAAGCCGTTCGGCAAATCTGCACCGGCCCAGAAATCCATGCGAAGCGGTCGCAGCTTCGGAAGGGGGCGATAGATGTTCCCCCCGATGGGCGGCAGCGGCTTCCCCGGCATCGGCCCCACCCCCGGCGCCAGCGCGCTCGACGGCCCGCCGCCGTCGCCCACACCGATGGGCGGCGTCGACCCGAACGCCCCGTTCTCGATGTCCGGCCTCGCCGGCCAGCTCCCGGGCCAGATCCCCGCGCAGGGGATGCCGCCCGAGGTCCTCACCGGCCTGACGCAAGCGATGACCTCGGTCGGCGACATGCTCGACTCGGCGGCGCAGGTGACGCCCGACAAGGCGCCGCAGCTCGCGCTCATCAAAGACATGATCCAGCAGTATCTCGCCGACGTCGTCGGCGCAGGCGGCGGCCCGGTCTCCCCGACTGCCGCCGGCCCCGCGCCGCCGATGGGCGGCATGGACCGCGGCATCAGCGGTCCCGGTAGCGTCTAGCGACAACTCCTCCTCCGCCGACGCCTCCTACTCCTACTCCTCCTCCTCCTCCGACACCGCTCGCAACCCGTTAACCCGCGCACCAGAGGAGCATCCGCCCGTCTCGCCCGCGCCCGCACGCGCGAAGGACGGTCGCCGCTCTCGCCTGCGCTGCGTGAAGGAGTCGACGCAATGGGAGCCTTCGAGTCGGGACAGTCATTTCTGGACGGCGTGCTCGCCAAGCTGCCGGAAAAGCAGCGTGAGGCCGCCGAAGCCATCTTCAAAGCCGCGGAGGCGAAGGACGCCGTGACCCTGCTGGGCGACGGCGCGCTGGCCCGCAGCGACTACAGCCGATCGATGGATCAACTGCGTGAGAAGGAAGGCGCCTTGAACGAGTACTACACGCGGCTCAATAGCTGGTACGCCGACAACCAGACCGCCCTGGAACGCGCGGTCGCGGCCGGCGGCGGCAACCCGCAGCTGCAGCACAATCCACAACTGCAGCAGCAGTACACCCCCGAACAGCTGGCCTATCTCCAGCAGCAGCAGCAGCAGCAACAGCAGCACGCCTTGCAATCGCCCGCCTACACGCCGCAGCAGATGCGCGAAGTCGCGGAGCAAGCGATCAACGAAGCCGGCCGCGACTACATCGCCGTGTCCGCCTTCATCGCCCAGCAAGGCCTGCATCACCTGCATATGTTCGGCGAGCCGCTCGACGCGATGGAGCTGGTGCAGAACCCGAAACTCGGCAAGCCGATCGTCGGGCAGCCGGGGCGGGTCTACTCGCTCCAGGACGCCTACCAGGAGAAGTACGGCGAGCGCCTCCAGGCCAAGCAGAAGGAAACCGAAGAGAAGCGCTTCAACGACGAGGTCGAGAAGCGGCTGCAGGAACGGCAGAAAGCCAACGCGTCGCATCCGTTCCCGCTCCGCAACGAGTCCTCACCGCTCGATGTCCTCGCCAGTAAAGACGGTCCCGGCGCGCACACCCTCGACACCGCGGTCGCCGAGTACGAGCGGCTGCAGTCGGCGCGCGGCGGCTAAACGCTTAGGAGGCTTCCGTGGCAATTCAGCTCGACGACGTCAACACCGTCGTCACCAAAGAGATCGAACCCGGTGTGGTGGACGGCTACTTCAAGGCCGGCCCCTTCATCGCGATGGCGAAAGCGCGCTTCTCCCGGAAGTGGATCGGTCCACAAATCCAGGAGAACTTCATGTACAAGCCGATGAGGGGCGGCGCCTATCGCAAGGGCACGACCTTCGACATCACCAAGCGCCAGACCCGCACCGGCCTGCTCTTCGGCCCGCGCTACTACCAGGTCGGCGTCACCGAGTTCCTCGAAGACCTCGAAGTCGAACTCGCCGGCCCGCGCGCCGCCTTCTCCGTCCTCCGCACCGACATGGCGCAGGCCTCGCTCACCATGTCGGCGATCCTCGAAATTGCCGCCTTCCACCACGGCCAGGCGATCACCGGTGACGACCGCTCGGCCGAGATCAACGGCCTCGAAGAAGCGTTCAACGACGGCTCGACGGCCTCCTGGACCGGCAACGTCTTCCCGTCCTACGGCGGCCAGACCCGCGCCGACGTCGTCCCCGCGCTGACCCCGCCCACGGGTCTCATCTCGGCCAACCTGGCCGGCGCGCCGATCTCCTACCGGGTGCTGCGCCACAGCTACTTCAGCTGCATCATCGGCAACGAAGCCCCCTCGATCGGCATCACCACCAACCGCTGCATGGGCTTCATCGCCGAGAACTTCCTGCCGCACCAGATCATCGACACCACCCAGCCGGAGATCAACTGGCCGGGGATGAAGTTCGACAAAGCCACGATCACGATGTCGCAGTACTGCCCCGGCGCCGACGGCGTCAACGACGAAGACCTGGGCAACTACTACGCGCCCTACGAGACCTTCTGGTGGCTGAACTTCGGGCCGCAGGGCGACGACGCCTACATCCGCCTCTACATCGCGCAGTCGCGCAAGTTCGCCTTCGGCTTCACCGGGTTCAAGGGTGCGCGCCAGGACAACCAGGTCGCGGGCCAGATCCTCTTCGCCGGCAACCTCACCGTGAAAGCCCTGCGTCTGTCGCGGGTGCTCTCGGGCATCGGCAGCTAGCCGCCACAGCAGAAGGAGCATTCACATGAGTCCGAGTGGATGGGAACAGAACGCGGTCTACCTCCAGAGCGGGAACCCCGAGACGGAGGATACGCCGACCTTGATGCAGGGCGGCCTGCTTGGCAGCCGCTTCACGATCATGACCGGGGTCAGCCGCGCGCAGGGCACGCTGACCACGCCCGCGCCCCGGAGCAAGCGCTATCAGCTGGTGAAGACCGACTCCACCATGTCGGTCGCGCCCTTCCCGGGCGCCACCGCCTACTGGGCGGACAAGTCGACCTATCTCGTCACCACCGTCAACACCAACCTGAACGCGGTGGCGGGCGTCTTCAACAACAACGTCACCAAGGGCAACTACACCTGTGTGCAGGTCACCGGCCCGTGCTACGTGAAGTTCGTCGACGCCGACTCCACCGCCGCCGCGGTATCCGATCAGGTCATCGGCAGCGCCACGGTCGGCAAAGCGAACCGCCTGGCGACCGGCACGGCGCCGACCACCATCGCGTTCGGGCGCGTTTCGACCCCGCTCACCAAGCTCGCTTCCGAGGCGCGGGTCCTGGTCGACCTCGACGTCCCGGAGACGACCTAAGGAGGCAGCCAGATGGCAACCATCGACAAGACCATCGGCGCCTATCACGACAGCAGCAACGCGCGCATCCGCAAGATCGGCGGCTACACCGGCCCCGCCAGCTACGCCACCGGCGGGGACACGATTACCGCCGCCGAACTCGGCATGGCGCGCATCGAGCTGCTGCAGCTCGGGGCGGCGACCAACGGCACGCTCTACCGTGCCCTGGTCTTCATCCCGACCGGCACCACCGGCAACGGCGTCATCCGCTGGCTCGATGCCACCAACGGCACCGAGATCGCGGCGGGCGCCAATCTCTCGACCTACTCGACGCGCTTCGAGGCGATCGGGAAGTAGCTCATGCAGCTGGAGAAGTACCGGTCGGTCCCGAGCGGGATGTCGTTCGATCTCGACACGGGACCGACGCCGCGGGCGTACGTGCTCTCGACCCCCGGCAACACCGCGGCGATCGGCCTCAGCGGCACCGGCACCTGGACCGTCGAGGTCCTGGTGACGACCGACGGGGTGAACTACACCGTGCTCTCGCAGCTCACCACCCCCGGGACCTGGCGCTACGAGACCAAGACCGCGCAGGCGATCGCCTTGCGGGTCAAGAGCTACACCACCGGGGCGATCAGCGGGATGCTGGCGCACGGCGGCCTCAGCCCCGTCACCAACGTCTCGCCGCTCTTCGGCAGCTTCGTGATCTACAACTACAACGCCACCCCGTCGGAGCCGCCGCTCGGCAACCAGATCCGCTTCAACAGCGCGACGCTCTCCGCAGTCACCAAGGCCTGGATCAGTAACACCACGACTGACGGTACCGATCAGTACTACGCCCTCCGCAAGCTCCCGCTCGGCGGCACGCTGCTCGTGCAGGAGAAGTCGACCCACGTCGACGCAGCCCTCTTCGGCATCATCGGCCCGACCGTCGACAAGATCGACTACGTCGAGATCCCGGTGCGCTATCAGCAGCACGTCGGCGTGCTCGCCGCGGCGCAGGCGATCGTCGCGGTCTTCATCCCCGGCCCGACGATCAGCCTCTCAGCCACCTTCGAGGTGCAGCAGCTGCCGGCGATCCCCGAGGCGCCGCCCGAGGAGCCGCTCGCGGAGGACGCCCCCGAGTCGCCCGTCGCGGCGCGCCGTCGCCGGAAGGTCACCGCCGGTGGCTGAGGACTTCGGCTACTGCTGGCGCACCGTCCGCCTCTACTGCCCGTCCGCCCCGACCTTCCTCGCGCGCGAGTGGGTGAACGCGGCCTACAAGCAGCTCCTGGGCGCACGGCACTGGGGCTTCCTGCGCGCCGAACTCACGCTCACCCCCGACGGTATCGACCCCTACCTGGTGATGCCGTCCGACTTCGGCAGCTTCAAGGTCATCGTCGACCAGTCGGCCCAGTGCCGGATCGCCTTCTGGTACTCGCTCGAAGACTTCGCGCTCATCGACCCCTCCGGCACCGCGACCGGCACACCATCCGCGCTCATCGCCACCACCCCGTCGACCGACCCGCTGACCCTGGGCCAGCTGCGCTACCGCGCCTATCCCCTCGGCGCCTCGACCCTGACCGCGATCTACAACCGCCAGATGCCGCGCCTGACCGATGGCGATGTCTTCACCGGCGTCCTCGCCGACGGCGCCGAGACCCTGGTCGCGGGCGCGCTCGCGCAAGCCGCGCTCTGGCCTGGCACGGGCGAGAAAGCCAACCCGTACTTCAACGCCGGCCTCGCCCAGGCGAAAGCGAACGAGTTCCGCATCGGCATCCAGACCCTCTCCCTGCGTGACGACGAGCAATACCCCGACGACCTGTGGGACAGCTGGCAGGTCTGCGCCGCCGGCCTCGCGGCCGACCCGCGCTCGACGGACGTGTCCCTGTTAACTTCGTAGGCGTAGGTAGGAGTACCCCGATGTCTGATCTGAAATCGCCCTGGACGAACCCGCCCGCCCCCGACGTCGGCCTCGAAGGCGACCTCATCACCGAGCGCGGCACCGACCCGCTCGTCGACACCGGCGGCACCAATGCCCTGCAGCCGGTCTGGACCAACGCGCCGGTCTCCACACCTGGCGGCGAGGAGACCGACAACTCGGTCTCTGGCCTGCCGAACCAACCGTCGCGGTTCCAGCCCTCCGAGCAGCCGCCCGGGCCGCCGGACCTCAAGGAGAAGAACCCCGGGACGATCGACAAGTCCTAGCCGCGGGGCGCTTCACGGGAGTTGACATGATCAAGACCTATCAGGTCGCGCTGGCCGCGACGTCGAAGCGGCTCTCGGACGGCTTCGGCGGGAGCGAAGCCCTGAACATCCCGTTCCGTCAGCTGATCCTCACCGCCACCGGCGGGACGGCGTATCTGGGGAGCGATGCCACTGTGACGACCTCAACCGGGCTGCCGGTCCTCACCACGGCGACCAACCCGCTGTCGATCGGGCCGTTCCCCACCGGGCCGGTGAAGCTCAGTGACTTCTACGCGATCGGGGCCGGCTCGACCCTGACCATCCTCGGCGTGCCGTTCTGATGCTGCTAGCTGACGCGGAACTGTGTTCAGGCTGTGGCGCGCTGGCGCCGCGGCATCCCTACGTCGGCGTCACCCGCGACGACGATGGCCGGATGGCGGCCTTCCCCATCTGCGCCGCGTGCTATGCGGATCCGGCGCACCGGCAGCGGGTGCTGAAGATGCATTTCTTTGCGCGGGACCAGGCGCCGGAGGCGGTCGATGCGGCCGAGCGCAACATCCTCGTGGAGCCGCCGCGTGCGTGATGGATCCCAACTCGCAGCATCAGCTCTGGTCACGCTGGCACTACCGCGTCTATCCGGCAGCGGGCACGTCGCCGCGCTTCAGCCAGGTCAAGCTCAATTGCGCGCGGTTCGGGCGGCTGCTGTTCGGCGGCGCATCGGAAATGCTGCTCGAACAGATCGCGCCGCCGGGCGGGCGCGCCTACTGGGACGTGCAGATCCGCACCGAGGGACCGCCCGCGCACGACCCGCAGTACGTCGTCTGGATGCATGTCCAGTGGGATCGCTTTTTTCGGCACGGGTTCGGGGCGACGTGTGACGTGCAATCGGCAGTCAAGATCGAAGCGGGCAGTCGGCAGGATGGGAAGCCTGCCGATCAGGTGATCATGCTTCCCTATCGCATTGGAGGGTAGCTATATCGCGAATGCGCTCTACGACACGTTCAAGCAAGGGCTGCTCGACAAGCTGTTCGATCTGAACACCGACACCATCAAGGCGTCGCTCATCGACAGCGCCGACTACACCTACAGCGCCGCGCATGATGAGTACAGCGGGGCGTCGCGTGATGTGCCGCTCGTCGCGATTGTCGCGGAGTCGGCGGCGCTGACCTCGCCGACGATCACCAACGGGGTGTTCGACACGGCCGATTTTTCCTGGACGAGCGTCAGCGGGGACCAGTCCGAGGCGATCATCTTGTGGGACGACACGACGACCAATGATCGGCTCGTGTGTTTCTACGATGCGTCCATGACGGGGATGCCGGTGACACCCAACGGCGGGAATATTAACGTCACCGTTCACGCGTCTGGATGGTTCGCCCTTTAGTGTCGTATCGGTGTTGTGACGGACTAGTTCATGGCTGACGTCAACATCGACACCACCGTCAGTACCGCCTCGGCTCGCGGGATGCGCGCGGTCGTGTTCACGACCGACCTGATTGGCTATTGGTTTTACATCGATAGCACCGGCGACTTCGGCTACTCCAAAACAACTGATGGTGGCGCGACGTGGGGAGCGAAAGTGACGCTTCACTCAACCACGGCCTTCGTGGCGTTTGACATTTGGTTCGACCAATGGACTCCCGGTGACACGGGTGCCAACATTTACCTCAGCGCGTTTGACTCGACCAATGACGCCATCATCGTCGGAAAAGTTCAAACAGCGAGCAGTGACTCGTACGTCAATGTGATCGCTGTCAGTTTGGCCTCGGCGGTCGCTGGTCGTGGTGCATTTGTTTCTGTCACGAAAACCCGCAGCAACTACGTGTACGTGGCGTTTGACATTGACGCTGGTGCGGAACGTGGGTTTTATCGCTCTGCGAATTTCTCGACAGCGGGTCCCGGCGGATCGACATGGAGCGCCAACCTTTCCACGACGTTTATTGAAGCGACCCTCGATACCTGCAAACTGTTCCCCGACGGCACCAGCGCAGACCCCGACGATTGTTGGGCGGTCTACTACGACGCGTCGGCCACGGCGATCACGCTCAAGCAATGGGATGCGAGCGCAGGCTCGCAGGTGGAATCGGCCACGATTGGGGTCGCGCACACGGACGGCGCGACCGACCTGACCGGCCAGTTCGGATACTCAGGCGCGATTCGACATTCGGACGGCCATCTGATCCTCGCCAAGGTTTCGCAGCGGGACAACGCGGCCTCGACGCATCAGGTCTTCGACATCACCGATACGTCGACCATCACGACGAAGACGGCGATCACCACCAACATTGACGACCATTACTATCCGCAGGTCTTCATCGATCAAGCCACCAACGCGATTTACGTCGCCTACAACGGCAAGCGCGACGGCTCGGAGGTGATGGACACCACCACCAAGGTGTACTACACGAAGTCCACCGACGGCGGGACGACGTGGACGGCGGGCGATACCGCGTACATGGAGGGCGCGGCGGGCATCGTTCAGCAAGTGTGGTGTCCGCAGTCGGGGCGGCGGTTCTATGTCGGGTGGCGCGTCGGCACGACGTTGCTCGGCAACAAAGTCAACA
>Ga0075421_100000090_pt1 | contig 71672 bp, 58 predicted proteins | sample SoiMetdeltSBSDD5_FD_75292 | JGI IMG/M metagenome (GOLD analysis project Ga0075421, IMG submission 75292) | Bulk soil microbial communities from a Populus tree surrounding site in Tennessee, USA - Soil MetaG P. deltoides SBSDD5 | ecosystem: Environmental > Terrestrial > Soil > Tree plantation... | reverse complement strand
GCCGCCTGGAAGGCGGCGGACCGGCCGGCTGGAAGCCGGCGCTCCGATGATGATCCCTCATCCCTCTTCCGGCGCGCGGGAGACCACGACGAACGCGATGAGGAAAAAGGCGAGAATTCCGATGGCTTCCATGGGCTGAAGTGCTCTCCTTCATCTATACGTCGAATGAAGGCTCGCGGATTCGACAGATCGGCGATTATTTTTTGTCCGGCAGGGTCTGCGTGAAGCGGAGGCCTCGCGCGATCCAGCCGCGCAAGGCCTCCTTCGTTCGCACTCCGCCCTTGGCGACGTACACCATCCCGCGCGACGGCCGGCCGGTGAAGTCCATCGGTCGCGCGTGAGGTTCGGCGAGCGCGCGCTCGAGACCATCGGCGCCTACACGCACCATCAGATCGCTTCCCACGATTCCGACGCACATGTGTCGGCGAACCATGAACGCGACACCGCCGAACATCTTTTGTTCGGTGACGTCCATCCGGTCCTGCAGAACCTCTCGAATGCGAACGGCCAGCGCTTCGTCGAACATCAGACGATCTTCGTCCCTTCGGGCGGCTTCGGTTCGCCGGTGGTCTCGTAAAACCAGATCTCGTACCCGTTCGGATCGAGAACCTTGAACGTGCGGTCGCCCCACCACTGCGTCGTGAGCGGGTCGGTGATCCGCACTTTCCTCTTCTTCAACTCATCGTGATAGCCGTCGACATCGTCGACCTGCACGTAGAGCTGGACCGGTTGTCTGGCTTTCGCATTCGCCGGTTCCGGCGTACGGGAGAACATCACCCGCGCGCCTTCGCGGTTGAGAGTGACGAAGTCGAACTGCCCGTCTTTGCCGACCACGCCCATGGAGTGCTCGAACCCGAGCGAGTCGACGTAGAACGTCCGAGCTTCGTCGACCGAGTCGACGGCGATGATCGGCATGAGTGCTTTTGCTGCGGTCTTGTTCATGTGCGCATTCTCCTTTTTTCGACATCGCCACGATGCCACGGCTCATTTCACAGCTTCAACTACTCGCGGTAGTAGAAAATATGTGGCATGCACGTGCCCGACGCCGAGGCGCTGGAGGAGATCGGTCTGACGCTGTACGAGCGCAAAGCACTCATTACGCTCACGATCTTCGGTGTGGCGGACGCCGCTGCGCTCTGCCGTGAGGGCTCGATCCCAACGTCGAAGATCTACCGCGCGATGGAGAAGCTCGCCCACCTCGGTCTCGTGCAGGTGCAGCCGACGCGGCCGAAGATGTACGCCGCGCTTCCCGCGGACGTGGTCACCGGCCGCGTGGTCGATCTCGTTCGCCAGCGCGCGGACCGGTTCGCGGCAACCGCCGATGGACTGCGCGAGTTGCTCGAGTCGCTGCACGGCCACGTGCGCGGCAAGCATCCGTTCGTCGACCTCGCCCTCGGCGCAGAGAGCCACGTGAAGCGCCACCTCGTGCATCTCGCAGCGGCACACGAGCGCATCCTCTCTTATATGGAGCTCGGAGATCTGCACTCGATCGATCAGGCCGTCGATGACGGATTCCCGATCCTCCGCCGCATCGCGCGGAACGCTGCGGAGAAAAAAGTCCGCCATCAGGTCGTGTTCGGATTCAGCTATCGCACCGCGCCGCGACTCATGGAGTTCCTGAAGAAGCATCGCGCGGAGATTCGCCACCTCACCGGTGTCCGCTATTCGGGTGAGCTCGGACATCCGTTCCACATCGTCGACGACGAGTTAGTCGTCCTTCCGCTCGATCACCCGTTCGTGCCCGAGGGACGATTCGCATCGCTGCTCGTGCGCGACCGCGAGCTCGCGCAGAACCTCGCCGAGGGATTCGAGAAGCTGTGGCGCAAGGCGATGCGCAGCCTGCAGGAGATCAACGTCGATCCGCGGCGGAAGCAGGAGCGTTGACCGCCGTGACCGCAACCGTCGACAGCGCCTGCGCGAGATCGGCGAGGAGATCGTCGACGTCTTCGCAGCCGACGGAGAGGCGCACGAGACCGGGCGTGATGCCCTCGCGACGCTGCTCGTCTTCCGGCACGCTCTTGTGAGTCATCGACGCCGGATGCTCGATGAGCGATTCGACGCCGCCGAGCGAGACGGCGAGCGTGATCGTGCGGACGCTGTTCATCAGCACGCGGCCCGCTTCCGCGCCGCCGCGCAGATCGAACGTAAGTACCGACCCCGGTCCGGACATCTGTTTTTTCGCAAGCGCGAATTGCGGATGCGACCTCAGGCCGGGGAAGCGAACCCACGACACGTCCTCGTGCTGCTCGAGCCAGCGCGCGATCGTCATCGCGTTCGCCTGCGCGCGCTCGACGCGCATGCCGAGGGTGCGAATGCCGCGGAGGACGAGCCACGCCTGATGCGGGTCCATCGTCAGACCGAAGGCGATCGCTGAGTCGCGCAGAGTCGCGAGCATCGCCGCCTCGCGCGCGACGACGATCCCGGCGACGACGTCGCTGTGTCCGTTGAGCGACTTCGTCATCGAGTGCAGCACGATGTCGGCGCCGAGCTCGATCGGCCGCTGGAGATGCGGGCCGGCGAAGGTGTTGTCGACGACGAGGGGAATGCCCGCCGCGCGCGCTGCCGCCGAGGCCGCGGCGAGATCGACGAGATCGAGCGTTGGATTCGCGGGCGTCTCTACGAAGACAAGCCGCGTCTCAGGACGGATCGCCGCGATCAGCGCCGCGTTGTCATCGGCCGGAACGAACGTCGCCGTCACGCCGAAGAGTGGGAAGCGGCGGGTGAGCAGTCCGCGAGTCGTGCCGTAGAGAGGATTCGTCGCGACAACGTGATCGCCCGCGCGCAGCAGCGCGAGGAGCACCGCGCTCACCGCCGCCATTCCGGTGGCCGTCGCGACTGCGCCGCATCCACCTTCGAGCTCCGCGACACACGACTCGAGCGCCTGCACGGTCGGATTGCCCATGCGCGTGTAGATCGGTCCCGCGGAAGTGCCGGCGAACCGCGCCGCTCCCTCCTCCGCGGAGGGGAACGCGAACGTGGAGGTCTGATAGATCGGCACCGACACCGCGCCGGCATGTGCAGCAGGATCGAGACCTCCGTGGATCGCCTTCGTGTGCAGACCATTCGCGCCATTGGACATGTCGACATTCCATCGCATCTCGTGCGGCAGAGCCGATGCCGACGATCACGCGCGAGTGTGATCGCGCCTCACTTGGCAGAGTTGAACGTGCCTTCCTGAAACAACGCAAAGCTGCCTGGATACGCGGCTTCAAAATCTCCTCGAGCGGAAGGTTTCAGAAAAAGCACCCCGGCATCACCCACCTCGAGATGCCGATCGAAAAACACCAGACCCGTTCGCGTTCGCACCTTCAGCACGTGTTCCGTGTACGTGCCGCGCAGAACGGCGATGACTTTCACGGTCGCGAGTTTCTCGAGGACGGCTCGGTCGCGCTGCGTCGTCCGCACGCTGATGACATGACCGAGGACGACCACGGACGTCTGGCCGGGAAGATCCTTCAACTCCATCGGCGCAATCCCGCTGCCATGAATCACCTGCGCGACGGCGATGGTCAGTAGCGGGATGAGCGCACGCGCAAGTCTTCGTCCATTCGCAATCATGATCGCCTCCGGATGATTAGAGAGCGATCGACGCGTTTGGAAAACTCACTCCTTCGTCGCGCTCTTCGGCCACTTTCCGCGCAAGAACGTCTCGATCGCGGGGAACACGATCGCGGGCCGTTCCGCGTGAGGGAAGTGACCGGTCTCGTGGAGGCGGAGGATGCGCGCGTTCGGCAACGCGGTCACCCACTCGGAGACCATCCGCATCGGGATCGCGTCTTCGTCGCCGTGGATGACGAGCGTCGGCACGGGGACGCGCGAGAGATCGGCGGTCCAGTTCCAGTCGCCCATCGAGCCGAACGTCGCCGAATTCGTCTTGGTCATGCCGTAGCGAAGCGCCTCGGGCGGTCCTGCGCAGAGATCGGCCTTCACGACCGTCACCGGCAACGACTTCGCGACGCGCGGCGGAGTCATGATCGACCAGTACTCGCGGCAGACCGCGGCGACGTCCACCGCGTCGAACGACAGCTCGTTCGCGCGCTTCTCCTGTTCCGCGGTCAGGCGTTGCCGGAGATTGGGACCGTACTCTTCGAAGAACGATCCCTTTCGCGGTGGAATCGGTCCGAGGAAGATCATCCGCTCGACGTTCGCCGGATAGCGGATCGCGTAGAGAGCTGCGATAGCCGGCCCGAACGAGTGCGCGAGCAGCGTCACCTTCTTCAGGCCGAGGTGCTGGCGCAGCGCTTCGAGATCGCGGACGTGATGATCGATCGTGAGCAGCGCTTCGTCCGAAGGCAGCGTCGAGCGGCCGCCGCCGCGCTGGTCGTAGTAGATGACGCGATGGCGTCGCTCGAGCGGCGCGAGATCGGCCGCGAGCGTCGCATGGTCCATCCCCGGGCCGCCGTGAATCACGATCACCGGCGAGCCGTGTCCGCGCTCGGCGTACCAGAGGCGAACGCCGTCGCCGGCATCGACGAACGTGTCCGCGTTCAGCGCGGTCGTCGCGAAAATCAGAAGAAGCGCGAGAGTCAGTCTCTGCATGATGAACCTCACTCGACGAACTTGAGCAGCGCCATCGCCGCGATGCCGGCGGAAATGAGCGCCGTCTGAATGACGAGAACGCGGATACCGCGCAGGATGCCGCCGAGGATCAGCAGCGACGCGCGCAAGGACAACGGCGGCGCGTCGAAGATCTCCGGCACCAGGTGAATGAACGTGTCGCCGAGGAGCGCTCCGACGGCGAAGCTGACGAAGAACGCTGCCAGACGGCGGACTCGCGTTTCGCTCATCGACAACGTGAGCAGGCCGGCGAGCGAGACCAGGCTCACGGCCACGACGCTGACGAATGCGAGAACGACCGGATGCGTCATCAAGCGGCACGCAGTGTCCCCCGTGCCGTTTCGTACCGTCAACGAATTACGCCGTTCCGTGTCGTGGGACACAGCCGAATCCTGGACTTGGCACGATCGTGGGATGTCTGAACCAAGAACCGGAGGAAATGTCATGTTCAAGAAAGAGTCGAATGTCACCGCGTTTGTCTTCACCTTCGTCGGAGGCGTCATCGCGGGCGCGGCCGTGGCACTGCTGTTCGCACCGATGACGGGGAAGAAACTGCAGAAGAAGGTCTCGAACGTCGCCGACAAAGTCGTCGACAAGGTGGACGACCTGCAGGACAAGGTTCGCCGTTTCGCGACGCTGTAAATCCGAGGCGCACGGTCCCAATGAGGCGGCGGGCTTTCAGCCCGCCGTTTTTTTTTCGGGCGGCGGGTGTCGATTTCTCCCTTCCTCGTTCGACGTCTCAGTGAACGCCATTCGAACGATGCAAAAGGAGACCGTCGATGTTCCCGATCCTTGGAATTGCCGCCTTCGTTCTGCTCGCCGTGCTCCTCGTTCGGGCCGCCGCGACGCCGGACACGTTCCGCGTGCAGCGCGCCACCACCATCGACGCACCGCCGGACAAAGTCTTCACCCTGATCAACGACTTCCAGCGGTGGGAAGCGTGGTCGCCGTTCGAGAAGCTCGATCCCGCGATGAAGCGCAGCTACAGCGAGCCCGCGGCGGGAATGGGCGCGGTTTACTCGTGGGAGAGCCGCGGAAAAGCCGGCGCCGGCTGGATGGAGATCACCGAGTCGTCGCCGATCCGAGTCACGATCCGGCTGGACGTGTTCGAGCCCTTCGAGACCCGCAACGTCGCTCAGTTCACCCTGCGCCCCGAGGGCGAAGGCGATTCGACGAGCGTGACCTGGTCGGTGAAAGGATCGAGTCCGTTCCTCGCCAAACTGATGAGCCTCTTCTTCAACATCGACCGCGCGATCGGCCGCAACTTCGAGACCGGCCTCGCGAACCTCAAAGCTGTCGCCGAGGCGTAGCAGCGCGCGGGCGCGCTCCTGTGCGAAGCTGCGCGCCGGAGGAACGCGAACGAGATGAAGTACCTTTGCCTGATCTATCTGAATGAAGACGAGATGGACGCGTTGCCGCCCGAAGAGATGAACCGTCTCAACGTCGGCCACTTGGCTCTCAACGACGCCCTTCGGGCGAGCGGACACTTCATCGAGGCCGAGGCGCTCCAGCCCGGGAGCACGATGTCCGTCATCCGCATGCGGGACGGCAAGGCCCGCGTGACCGACGGACCCTTCACCGAGACGAAGGAGCTCGTCGCCGGGTTCTACCTGATCGAAGCACGCGATCAGGACGAAGCCGTCGAGATCGCCAAGCGCTTCCCGAGCGCGCCTTACGCGAAGATCGAGGTGAGGCCGACCCGGCAGCTCGAGACGTTCTAGTTGGCAGTTGGCAGTTGACAGTTGACAGAAGCCAGCCTCTCCATCGGGAGGATGGGGGGCTTCCTGCCAACCGCCAACTGTCAACTGCCAACTTTTTTCGCCGTCATGTCGATCTCGCGTCGCGTCATTCGACGCATCAGTGAAGGAGACATGAACATGAAAAAGACCAACGCAACGCTCTGGACCATTCAGATCCTGCTCGCCGCTCTCTTCCTCTTCGCCGGCGGCATGAAGCTCGTCGTTCCGATCGAACAATTGACCGCTCAGTCGCCGCTTCCGGGCGCGTTCCTCCGCTTCATCGGCCTCGCCGAGTTTCTCGGCGCCCTCGGACTGATCCTCCCCGGCCTCACCCGCGTTCAGCCGCGCCTCACTCCCCTGGCCGCTGCGGGACTCGTGATCATCATGATCGGCGCGACCGTGATCTCGCTTCCCCTCGGCGCCGTCGCCGCGATTCCGTTCGTCGTCGGAGTGCTTTCGGCTTTCGTGAGCTATGGTCGCTGGCGGCTCGTGCCGCACAGGGCATCGCGCGCCGCCGTTCTGCAGCCGCAAGGGAGAACGGCCACCGTTTGACGGTGGCCGTTCGTCTCACTGTGACGGTCAACTGGCGATCCGTCTCCCCAACCGTTCCACGTCGGTCCATGAGTAGATCGGAACGCGGCGGCGCGGATGACTCTCGTTGCCGCCGTAGACGAGCGCCGACACGATGTTGATGGCAACTGTTCGAACATCCTCCTCCAACCGCAGCAGCGGCTCGAAGAACGATGGATGAATGGTTGCGCCGGACTTGCACTCGATGAGATGCAGCGACCCACCCTGCTCGGCAACGATGTCGACTTCGATGCCTCGCGATTCACGGTAGTGCTTCACGTCCGCGTGACGTCCGCGATGCACCAGCGACTTCACGATCTCGCTTACAACCCAGCTCTCGAAGAGCGCACCACGCAACGGGTGTGTCCGCAGATGGTCGGGATCACGGATCCCAAGCAGGCTGCAGGCGAGACCCGTGTCGAGAAAGTGCAGCTTCGGCGCCTTCACAATTTGTTTCCGCACGTTCCGGTGCCACGCGGGCGCGGAGATCGTGATGTAACTCGCTTCGAGAACGCTCAGCCATGCACGCGCCGTGTTGTGAGAAATGCCGGCATCGTTGCCGAGCGACGACAGATTGATCTCCTGCGCGGTACGGCCGGCACAAAGCATGACGAATGTTCTGAACGTACGGAGATCGCCAATGTCCTTGACCTGCCGAACGTCGCGCTCGACGTAGGTCGTGATGTAGTCGGCGTACCAGCGCGCCGGATCGAGATCGCGATCGTGGACACGCGGATAGCCGCCTCGGAACATATCGATCCAGAGGTTCTCCTCCCACTTCGCGTTCTGGCGCCGCTCATCGAGCGAGAAGGGCAGAAGATGAAGGATCGCCGTCCTGCCCGCGAGCGTCTGACTGATCGCCTCGTTCGCGGCAAGTTGTTGCGACCCGGTCAGGATGAAGCGACCCGGCGCGGGATTCTCGTCGACTTCCGCCTGAATGTAGCTGAGCAGTTCGGGGACGTTCTGAATCTCATCCAGAATTGCGCCATCCGGATGGTCGGCGAAGAAGCCGCGCGGGTCGCTGCGCACGAGCTCTCGCGTATCGAGAGGCTCGAGATTGATGTAAGGCTTTCGGGGGAAGGCAGCGCGGCACAAGGTCGTCTTGCCCGATTGGCGCGGACCGGTGAGAGTCACGACCGGAAGTTTTGCCGCGGATTTGACGAGCTCTGACGCCAGTTGCCTCGGGATCATGCATGGATTGTAAGTCAGACTTACAATCGATGCAGCCTCAACCGAGCGCCTTTTTCAACTCGCGCAACAACTTCTCCGCTTCTTCCACCTGCTTGAGCAGATCCGGGTCGCCGCGCTTTTCGACGAGCGTCGTCCACGAGTGGCGTTTGAGCGCCTGCGTCAGTTCGGCGATGTCGCCGGCGAGCCCGCCCTTCTTGCTCTCCTGCGGCGCGAGCGTGTCCATCACCGTCTCGAGACTCTGCCCGTCGACGAACTTCTGCTTCGCGACCGGATCGCGCAACACGACGCGCAATTTGCGGATCTCTTTCGAGTTCGTGATCTCGTTGTCGTTCACCTTGCGCACGATCGTGTCGAGGACCGTCGGCGTGAGGAGACTCTTGTTGATGTTCTTGATCTCGCGCGCCCAGGTGATCGAAGAGCCGGGCTCGGGAAGATTCGTCAGCTTCTCGGAGAGCTCGTAGACGTCGACGAGCTTGTCGAGCTCGCGCACGGTGACGCCGAGGATGTTTGCGGCGCTGGCGCGGCCGACGATGTCGACCAGGCCGTACGCCACCATCTCCTTCTCCTTCGCGTCCCACTCCTTGCGCTGGCGGTGGATGTAGATCCAGACGCGCAGACGCTCGTCGTCGGTGAGCGTTCGGTCGGTGATTTCGAGAGGGATGCGCCGGTACTCCTCTTTCTTCTGCACCTCGACGAGCACCTTCGAGTTCGTCCAGCGGCGGTCGCCGTCGATGATGCGCAGCTTTCCCTGGAGATCGGGATGCGGCTCGACGAGCAGCGGCTCGAAGATGCCTTCGTTCGCCTCGATCTGCCGCTGCAGCTCGAGGTCTTCCTTCGGACCCATCCGCGGCTGACGCTCGTTCGGAATGACGTCGTAGAGATCGCGCGTGTCGCGATACGTGCGCAGGATCGTGCGGCCGAGGCGGCGCTCCTGCCACTGCTGCTGCGCGGTTGTCATTCCTTCACCTGGAACGCCGCGGGACGGAGCACGTTTTTCGGCGGCGGCTCGTCTCGCGCCTCGATGATTGCGCTGACGTCGGTGTCGATCTCGCGCAGCACGTTCTTGATGCGCGTCAGCACCGTGCCGCGCTTCTTCCAGACGTTGTCGTGCGCGCGCTTCTCGTCGACGTCAATCTGCAGCGCTTCCCCGGCGAGGTCCGAAGCCTCGGCGATCTTGCGCTTGAATCCTGTCGAGGTGATGAACTTGAAAAGGCGGCTCAACTTGTCCGTCCGCTCGGCCTCGCTCAACTTCGCGACGTGCATCGCGATCAAGGCCTTGCGCAGCACCTCGACGATCGCACGCACGCGTGCGGGTGAGACGACGATCACGCCGGAGTCGACGAACAGCTCCTTCTTGCCGGCGGGAAACATCGGAGTCGAGAGAATGGCCTGATCGACGCCGGAGTCGCTCTGCTCCTGACGCAGGCGCGTGACGAATGCCTGCTGCCATGCGGCGCGCGGCCTCGAATCGATCAGGATCCTGCCGGCGGATTTGCCTTTGTAGCGAACGTCGTGCAGGAGATTCGCGCCGCCCTTTGTTTTCACGCGCACGATCTGGTCCTCGGGGAACGCGCCGCGCAGCTCGTCGTAAAGGTCGATCTCCGAGCCCTCGCCGATCTCTCCCGCGCCCTTCTTCACGCGGCGGCTCATGTCGGAGATCTTCTTCTGCAGCGCGTCGCGCTCGCGCGCGAACTCCGCCTCCTTCCGCAGCAGCGCCGCGTCGCGATCCTTCTGCAGGATTTGCCGCACTTGCGCGACTTCTTCCTTGATCTGCTTCTTCATCTTCGCCTTTTCGGCGTCGATGGCCTGGCGCTCCTTGATCAGCTTCTGCGCCTGCGCGGCGACTTCCTTTTCGAGCTGAGCGCGGAGCGTCTTCTCGACGGCGGCGAGCCTCTTCAGCTCGTCGTCGCGGATCGCGGCCTGGATCTGGAGGAACTTCGCGTGAGTGATCGTGCTGCCGCACCACGGGCACTTTTCAGTCGCTGCAGCCATAGCGTGCTCTCGGTCCTTGTATGAACTTTTGCGTACTTTTACGTCCTTCCTCCGCTGTCTGTCAAACTGGTCGGCTAATTCACAATCCCTGTTTGTCCTTTTAAGTCCTTCTGGACGCCAGTGATTCCTTCTGCTACTCTCCGCGAACTGAACGAAAGGCGACAGGAGAACGAACCATGGATCTCGTACTCAAACTTCGTGAACTTCGGCGCTTGCGCGGCCTTTCCCAGAAGGACGTCGCCCGCCTTTCCGGTATCGGGCCAAAGACCATCAGTTCTTTCGAGACCGGCGAACGGATCGCGTCGCTCCGACTCGAGCAACTCGAACGCCTCCTGGCGGTGTATGGCTTGACCAAGGCGGACTTCTTCGGCGGGCGAATCGAGAAAGAGATCGCGCCGTGGGAGCTCGACGAACACGAGCTCGCGACCAACCGCTTACTCGACGATCTCCAGGCGCTGTCGAAGCCCGTTCAACGGAATCTCCTGGCCAAATTTCAGCTCATGGTCGACACCGTCGCGGACGTGTACGGCGATCGCGAGAAGGTGGCGATCCCGAACTTTCACCACTCCTTTACGGAAAAACTCTCTTCCGTCTGAAACGTTTTTCCACCACAATTCACTACTCCCTGAGAACGGGAGCGGCCCGACGGGCAGGGTCTGTCGCTCCTCTCACGCAAGGAGTGGGGACTTGGACACTCGGGTAAGGATGATCGTCCAGTTTCTCGAGGAGAGCTGGAGCTCGACCGTGCGCGTCAAGGAGCTCGCGTACCGCGTCGGCCTCGGAGCATCCCGGCTCGAGCATCTCTTCAAGCAGGAAGCGCGGATCTCGATTCGCGATTACATCCGCGAACGCCGACTGGCCGCCGCCGCGCAACTCCTGGCGAGCTCGGTCGAGCGCGTTTCGGTGATCAGCTTCCGCGTCGGCTTTCAGCACGTCGCGAATTTCAATCACGCCTTCAAGAAACGGTTCGGCGTCTCGCCGCGGCAATACCGCGCCCAGCGCGCCGACTCCGTGCTCGCGGCGCACTCCGGAAACGGCAACGGAAACGGCGACGGCAACGAATAGAAGGTCTACCTTCTCAACATCACCGCCGCCATTCCCGCCAACGCCATCACGAGCAGTCCCAGCATCCGCGGATCGAGTGTCGGGATCGCGACGAACGCCGCGCGGTCGACTACGGTGTAGAACTCGCCCGTCGTGAATGGGCCGGCCAGCGGCTGCTGATCCGAATCGATGATCGTGTCGTCGTCCAGCACGTCCAGACGAACCGTGCCGCCGCCTGAGACGATGTTTACGGTCACCGTGTAAACCGCGCCCGCGCCGCTCACGCCGGTGATCGACGCGACGACCGAGCCGGTCGTCGTGAGCGTGAAGTCGGTCGCGTCGACGCCGGTCACGGGCTCGCTGAACGTCACCGTGAAGTCGACCGAGACCGGGCCGGCGGTCGGATCGGGATCCGCGCGGACGCTCGAGACAACGAACGGTGGCACCGCAGCGACGATGTACGCCTCGCCGGCCGCGAAATCACCGTTGCCCGCGCCGGCACCGCCGAGCGGATCGGCGCCGCTGACGATCGTGTTGTTGTCGACGACGTCCAGGCGGAGCGTGCCTGATCCCGAGCCCGTGTCGACCGTGACGATGTAGTTGAGCCCACCGGAGCCGGGCTCGATGACCATTCCTGTGATCGTCGCGCCCGCGATCGTGCCCGTCGAAGTCAGCACGAAATCCGACGCGTCGACGCCGGTCACGCCGCTTTGATTGAACGTCACGCGGTAATCGACGATCGATCCTCCGGGCGTGGGATTCGGGTCGATCGGCGCGGTATGGACGACTTCCAACTCACCCGTGCAGCCGTCGGTGCAGCCTTCGATCTCGAAGATCGCGTCGCCGCCGTCGGGCAGCGACTCGACGATGATGCCCATCTTGTACTGACCGTGCTGCTGCAGACCGAAGAGGAAGCGCAGGTCGATCGACGCGCCGTTCGCCAGCGGCGTTCCCAGCGTGACCGTCCCAGCGGAGAAAGACCCGTTGAACGCGCCGCCGTTCGGCTGCGATGGCGGCTCCTCGAACGTCGTGCCGAGGACCGAGACGTCGCTCGTTCCCGATCCGCACGGCGCGCGGTCGACGGTGACCGTCAGATCACTCGACGTGTGACTGCGCATGTCGGCGATCCCGGTCGGCGCCGGGAACGTGGTCAGGTCGATGATGCGGAAGCGGAGGCGCGTGATGTTGCTGCCGGTGTTGTTCGTGAACGTGCGCCGGAAATCGAGCGTGCCGAACGTCGCATCGCCCGGGGAATCGCTGAAGCCGTTGTAGCCCACATTCGGTCTCGCCGTATCCGCGACACATGGATCGAGGGCAACATCCGGAATCGACGCGGCGCCGGTGATCGGTGAGCTCAAGTTCTCCGGTCCCGGTGAACCGAGGCGCTGTCCCGCTCCCGCGCTCGTTCCGTTCGTATCGACGAAGACGAAATCCGCGGCGTTGTTGTTCGTGTCGGTCAGCGCACCGCCGCTTGGACACGGACCGAACGTGGTGATCGAGCCGTCCTTGCCGCAGTTGTCGCGATAGAACGAGTAGTCGATCGAGAACGGGACGAGCGCCGGATATCCCGTCCCTTCTTTGTAGAGCACGTTCGCCTCGGACGTGCTGCCGACGGCGTCCATCCGATTCGCGAGGACGAGCTCAACCCCCACGTTCGACGTGAAGATCGCGATGCCGTCGTTGTCGGGGATGTCGGTGACGTAGGTCGCATCGCCCGTGGCCGTCGTGCCATTGCCCGCGGGGTACGACGCCAACGAATAGCCAATGCTGTTCACGCAGAGGTAGTGACCGCGTGACGGAATGATCGTGCCGTTCGGAATCGAGCAGCGAACGATGCCGTTCGAAGCGGCGACACCGTAGCCCGTGCCCGTGCCGGTCGCGGTGACGGTGTGATCGGCGCCGCTGTTGTTGTAGATCTCGATGAATTCGTCGTTCGCGCCGTTCGGACCACGCACGCGGAATTCACTGATGACGAGCTGCGCGGATGCGGCGGAGGCGAGGAAAAGAAAAACGACCACAGAGAGAAACGACTTCAGACTCATTCACAACCTTCCCCTCGGCTGATGTCTCTCTGCAGCACCGCCGAGTCGCTAGGCAGGGTACAGGAGGATGACCGCGCCCGCTACGCTTCCGAGGAGCGCAAACAACAGCGCGACGCGCCAGAGCAGAGCTCGCGATCCGAGCGCCGCGACGATCGCCGCCTTGAACGCGAGATTCGACACGAACGCGATCAGGATCATGCGCCATGCGTCGTCCACGGGAAGCTGGCCCATGCCCGCCATCTTCGCGGTCGACAGCGTGATCGCGTCGACGTCCGTCAATCCCGCCACGATGGCCACGTAGTAGAGCGCGTCGTTGCCGAGCGAGCGGCTCACCCATTCCGCGCCGAGCAGCACCAGCGCGTACACCGCCGCAAACAGCAGCGCCGCGCGCAGCATCGTCGGGTTCTTCTGCTCCGGCAGGTTCGCCGGGCTTCGCGAGACACGCCACCAGATCACGATCGACAGCATGATCGCCGCGGCGAGCACGATGCCGATCGGAATCACGACCTGCGAAAAAACGCGCGGCGCGACGACGACGACTTCGATGAGCACCCGCACCGCGACGACCGCCGTCGCGATCATGATCACCACCGACGCGAGCGGCGCAGCGCCGGAATCCTCTTTCGTGCGGCGCGCATAGCCGACGGCGGTGGCCGTGCTCGAGATCACGCCGCCGAGGAGACCGCCGACCAGCGCACCGCTGCGCGCGCCGATGAACCGGTAGGCGATGTAGCCCGCCAGGTTGATGCCGACGATCAGCACGACCAGCAGCCAGATCTCGAAGAGGTTGAAGACGCCCCACGGACCGAAGGCCTGATTCGGAAGTACGGGAAGGATCACGAGCGACAGGAGCGCGAATTTGATGATCGCGCGAATGTCGTCCTCGCCCAACCGTTCGACTACGCTGCGGAACGGCGCTTTCGCCTGCAGTAGCACCGCGATCGTTCCGCCGAGGACGACCGCGAGCCTGCGGTCGCCGAGCACGACGCACACGCCGACGAGATACATCGCCAGCAGCGCAACCTCGGTGGTCATGCCGCCGTCGCCATCATGCAGCGTGGTCGTGTAATGACTCACTGCGGCGAGAACCGCGACGCCGACGAGACCGACCGCGACGATCCACACGCCGAACTGCGCCGCGAGCGTGCCGGCGAGCGTGACCAGCGCAAACGTGCGCAACCCCGCCGCGCGAATGTTCCGGCTCTCCCGCTGCAGTCCGACCAGCAGCCCGAGCCCGAGCGCGATCGCCGGATCGATGAAGAGATCGGGCAGGGTCACGGAAGGGAGCTTACAACGCTACGCGCCTACACCAACACCTTGTCCACCCTGATCTCCGACTGCAGCGTCTTCGCCACCGGGCATCGCCCCGCGATCGTCAGCAGCTTCTCGCGCTGCTCCTCGGTCAACTCGCCATGAAGCCGCAGCTCGACGCGGAAGCGGTGGATGTAGCCCTGCTGCGTCGTGCAGTCCGCGCAGTCCTTAGCGTGCTGGCGGTCGTGCGTGACGGTCACGTCCACGCCTTCGAGCGGAATCTTCTCGCGCTTCGCGTAGAAGTTCAGCGTCATCGCCGTGCAACCGCCGAGGGCGGAGGCGAGCATGTCGTACGGCGTCGGACCTTCGCCTCCGCCTCCGACGTCGACCGGCTCATCGAGCACGAAGCGATGCGGCCCAGCCTCCACTTCCGTACGAAACGAACCGCGCGAGCGCAGCACTACCGACGATGTCGTCATTCCTTCTTTTTCTCCGCGACGATTTTCGGCCAGTTCGCGTCCGCTTTGGCGATATATCCGGGGATGTCCTTCACCCACTCGGTCTGCACGTCGCGGTTGTAGTTGAGGTACAGCTTCCCTGCGACGATCCTCCAGGCCTCGGGATCGATGCCCACTGCGTATCCGCGGCTGACGCCGAACGCGCAGAAGCCGCCGTATTGAGGCGCGTACTTCGCCGGTTCTTTCGCGAAGAGATTCCTGTGCTGCGCCGACGCGAAGCGCCACGTCGCGCCGTTCCATTCGACCTCGTGGTCGCTCGAGCCTTCGACGGGCTTGCCGTCCGTGAAGTACGCGACGACGTCGTAGCCCTTCACCGCAGTGCCGAACAGAGTCTTGTTCACCGGCTCGTCCGCGAAGGCCGTGAACGTCATGAGAAGAAGCGAGAGCAAGATCATCCTACGCATGCACGGTCAGATGCCGGACGCGCGAATGCGTTTCAATGCTGTCATCGTCCCGGCGGCCGCCCGCCGAATTGGTCCTTCATCTCGTCGAACACGCGCAGCACCTCGGCCACCGCGCGCGGCCGATGCGCGGCCTTGAGATATACCCATCCCGTCTCGCGATGCAGGTGCGCGCCGCGCACGCGCGTCCATCCGAAGCGGCGCGTGCGCAGATCAGCGGCCATCGCGCCGTACGGGAGAATCGTCACGCCGAGGCCGTTCGCGACCATGGCCTTGATGATCTCGACGTTCTCCGTCTCCATCACCACGTTCACGCCGATCTGCTGCTCGAGAAAGAACTCGTCGATGACGCGTCGCGTGTTCGAGCCCGACTCGAAGAGGATGAGCGGATAGCGCGCGAGGACGCTTGCATCGATCGTGCGCTGGCGCGCGAGCACGTGATTGTTCGCGGTGACGACGATCATCTCTTCCTTGAGCACCGGCACGACCTCGAGGTCCTGTCCGACGATCGGCAGCGTGAGCAGCAGCAGGTCGACGTCATGCGCGCGCAGGCGCTGCAGAAGATCCACCGCCGCGCCGGTAGTGATGCGCAGGTCGACGTTCTTGTAGAGCGTGTGAAATTTCTTCAGCAGCTTCGGGAGGATGTGCAGGCAGACGGTCATGCCGCCGCCGAGGCTGATGATGCCGCGCTGCAGCTTCTGCGTGTCCGCGATCTGCGCGACCACTTCCTGCATGTCGCGCCAGATCTGGTTCGCCGTCGCGAGAAGGATGGTCCCCTCGGGCGTCACGTGAACGCCGCGCCCCGTGCGCTGCAGAAGAAGCGTCCCGAGCTCTTCTTCGAGGAGCTTCAGTTGCCGGCTGATCGCCGACTGCGAAACATGCAGCCGCAGAGCCGCGCCGGTGAAGCTGCCCGCTTCGACGACGGCGCGGAACATCTCGAGTTGGCGTACGTCCATGCCACATTATCGATGGGAACGCTGGCGTCCTCGCCGGCTGAGCAGGCGGCGTCCTCGCCGCCCGCCCGGAGCGAGACGCTCCCTGCTCAGCCGGCGAGACGCCGGCGTTCCGCTACCGACGCACCGTGATTCAAGTACTCCTCCTGCGAGAAGTCGTCCACCTGAATCGCGGCCGTGCGCAACTCCTCGGAGCGCAGCAGCACCGCGTGCTCCTCGGCGGTGATCACGTTCTTCACTAGAGCCGCGTCGTACAACTCGCGGCCCTTGGCCTTCGCGAGCGTCTTCGCCTTCACCGCGGCGCGCACGTTCTTGTCGATGCCTTCCGCGCGCTTCACCACGCGGAACGCCTCTTCGAGCAGACCGAGGTGTTCGACCGCATTGTCCGGCATGTAGATGCCGTCCGTGTGACGCAGACGCTGTTCGCTGTCGGTGAGGATCAGCGACGCGATCTTGTGCGTGTGCTTGTCATTCGCCTCGCCGGCGAGCGCGTTCAGGTCCGACCAGATGCGCAGCGGTCCCGCGAAGAGCCAGGTCAGGCCCGGCACCGGCAAATTGCCGAAGATTCCGTCGAAGGCCTTCTGGATCTCGTACAGCGCGTGATTCATCGTGAAGTGCACGAAAGGCAGGTCTTCGGCGCAGCGTCCTTCCGCTTCGTAGCGGCGGAGTACCGCGGTACCGATGTACATCCACGACAACACGTCCGCGAAGCGGCCGGTGAGCTTCTCTTTCAGCTTCAGCGATCCGCCGAGCGCGCCCATGGCGATGTCGGCCATGATCGCGAACGTCGCCGAGGCCCAGCCGAGCTTGCGGTAGTAACGCGCCGTCGCACCGCCGACCGGGCTGCCCGCGAGCGCGCCGCGCGTGAGCGAGAGCACGACCGAGCGCGAGAGATTGCGGACGATGTGGCCGATGTGTCCCCAGAACGCGCGGTCGAACGCCTTCAGGTCGCGCGCGGCGATGGCCTCGATTTCCGCGAGCGCGTACGGATGCGCGCGCAACGCTCCCTGTCCGAAGATGATCAGCGTGCGCGTGAGGATGTTCGCGCCCTCGACCGTGATGCCGATCGGCGTCGCGATGTACATGTGCGCGAGCAGATTGCGCGGACCGCGCGAGATCCCCGAGCCGCCCGCGACGTCCATCGCATCGTTGATCACCCGGCGACCGATCTCCGTCGCGTTGTACTTCGCCATCGCCGTCACGACCGCGGGCTTGATGCCCTGGTCGATCGCGCCGAGCGTGTAGCGGCGCATCGCCTCGAGCAGATAGTTGAAGCCCGCGACGCGCGCGACCGGCTCCTCGATGCCTTCGAACTTCCCGATCGGCAGGCCGAACTGCTTGCGCACTGACGCGTACGCGCTGATCACGCGCGTGATCAGCTTCGCGCCGCCCGTTGCTTGCGCGGGCAGCGAGATTCCGCGTCCTGCCGCGAGTGATTCCGTCAGCATCTGCCAACCCTTGCCGCACCCTTCGACGCCGCCGACCACCGCGTCGATCGGAACGACGACGTCGTGTCCCTGCGTCGGGCAGTTATAAAACGGCGTTCCGAGCGGATCGTGGCGGCGCCCGATGACGACGCCCGGAAGGTTCGTCGGGACCAGCGCGCAGGTGATGCCGAGGTCCTCGCCCTGGCCGAGAAGATTCTGCGGATCGTGCAGCTTGAACGCGACGCCGAGAAGCGTCGCGATCGCGGCGAGAGTGATGTAGCGCTTGTTCCAGTTGAGACGGATGTAGAGCTGCCCGTCGTCGCCTTTGAAGAGCGTGCCGGTCGAAGCGATCGAGCCCGCGTCCGAGCCCGCGCCCGGCTCTGTCAGCGCGAACGCCGGAATGTCTTCACCCGACGCGAGCCGCGGCAGCAGGCGTTTCTTCTGCTCGTCCGTGCCGTAATGCATCAGCAGCTCCGCGGGGCCGAGGGAGTTCGGCACCATGACCGTGATGCACACGGGGATCGAGCGCGTGGCGAGCTTCATGATCACTTCGCTGTGCGCGAGCGCAGAGAATCCGAGGCCGCCGTACTCCTTCGGGATGATCATGCCGAGGAAGCGCTCGCGCTTGATGACGTCCCACGCCGCCTGCGGCAGCTCGCGCGATTCCCACACTTCCCAGTCGTCGACGACCGAGCAGAGCTCGTTCACCGGTCCGTCCACGAATGCCTGCTCCTCGGCGTTGAGCGACGGATACGGCTCGCTCATCAGCTTCGCGAAATCCGGCTTGCCGGAGAAGAGCTCCGCCTCCGCCCACACCGAGCCCGATTCGATGGCCGTGCGCTCGGTCTCCGAGATCGTCGGCATGATCGGCCCGAGGATCTTCATGACGATGCTCGACACGAGCGCGCGCCGGATCGGCGTGATGAGGAAGACCGCCATCACCACGGCGTACGTCGCGAGCAGCCAGAGAGGCGCGCCGAAACCGATCAGCAGCACCGCGCCGAGCAGCGCCCACAGAATCAGAGGTGCGCCGACGAATCCAAGCGTGAGGATCGCGACGATCGAGCTGAGGATCCAGAGCGCCGTATAGCTCTGGAGATAGAGACCGTGAACCGAGGTGAAAAGCTGCACAGTGTTGCCTCCCGCGGGAACCAAGAAGGCGAAATGAATCGCGATTCATTCCGGCTCCCCCGTTAGCCCTGAGCGAGCGCCAGCGAGTCGTAAGGCCAAGTGAGCCCTCACGCTGCGCTTGCAGAACCGCGTCCGCGCGTGCGGCGACGATGGGGGAGCGGAGCGTGGGGGCTAAGTTGGCCCTACGACTCGCTGCGCTCGCTCAGGGCTAAGGGAAAAAACTACTTCTTCACGTGGCAACCGGTGCACACGACAGGTCCCTTCTTCTGCTCCTTGTGGCAGGCGATGCACCGGATGTGAAACGGGTTCTTGGTCATGCTCATCTCCCGCATCGACGGGATGGCGCCCTTTGGATCGAGGTGACAGGTCGAGCACTTCACGACCTTGGTGTCCTTCGCCTTCTCCAGGGTCAGGCCCTTCTGCGTGTGATGGCAGGTGTCGCAGCTCTTGACGAGCGTCTCGGAGTGCTTGCCGTGAGAGAACGGGACCGCCGGCTGTTTCTTCGCGGCCGCGTCGATGGTCATCGTCGCCGGACCGTGATGAGCGAACGCGAGCGCGGCGACGAGACAGAAACCGAGGGATGCCACTACGGAACGCATCGATCCTCCTCGAATCAAAGCTGATTCTCGACGATCGGAAGAAGGAACCGGGCCGCCCAGACGCGGAACACCTTCGCCCGCGATACGAGAGGATACTCCTCCCTCCGCGCGGGTTTTCCGTTGCCGTGGATCTTCCACGCGTTCTGCAGATGCAGATCGATCGAAGCGAGCAGTTCCTGCGCGAGCTCCTCGTCCTCGGCCATGCACATCACTTCAGTATTGAGATGCTCGGAGCGATTGGAGAGGTTGTACGAGCCGATCAGGACGATGCGTCCGTCGATGACGGCGCTCTTCGCGTGCAATGGGTCCGGCCCCTTGTACTCGCGGACGTCGATGCCCGCGCGCGCGAGGCGCCTCCGGTACTTCAGATACGCGGCCTGCGGAATCACGCCGTCCGTCGACCGCAGCGAGTTCGTCACGATCTGCACGTACACGCCTTCCTTCAACTTCCACTCGAGCAGCGCAAGGAGTTTCTTCGACGGGATGAGGTACGGCGACTCGATGACGATGGAGGTCTTCGCGTTGCGGATGGCGTCGCCGAGGCGGACGGCCACGCGCGTGCCGTCGTCGACGGGGTCGTGCCAGAAGCTGACGGTGTCCACACTCTTCGCGCCATCGGACCAATCACGCCCCGTGTTCAGTTTCACGAAGTCGGCGCAGAGCGCCTCGTCGAGCATCCGCGCGGCGATCTGCTTTTCTTCTTTCGAGACGCTCACTTTCAACGCGGCGACGTGCGCGCTCGACCAGAGGTTCTGGAAGTGGCGATCGGCGTTTGCGGCGGACGCGCCTTCGACGTAGACGTCGCGGTCGACGTAGTTCTTCTTCCGCGCCATCCCGAAGTACGCCTCGGCGAGATTGCGTCCGCCGGCGATGTACCGCTCGCCGTCGACGACGACGACTTTCTCGTGCATGCGCCGCAACAGCCAGCTGGGATGGCGCAGCGTGAACGGGTGATAGACGCGGACTTCGACGCCCTCATCGCGCAGGTGCGCGAGGACGGCCTTCGGGATACGGTGGAAGTTCGCGTCGACGATGAGGCTCACGCTCGGGACGCCGCGGCGCCGCGCGTCGCGGAGGAGCGCCAGCGCGGTGAGCGTGATGCGGTCGTTGCGGGCCAGGAAATACAGCGCGTGGATCTCGCGCTCGGCCTGCTGGATGACGTCGACGCGCGCCTGCGCGGCATCATGCGGATCGTCGAGGATGCGGAAGACGTCGGCGCGAGCGGCGCCCGTGAACAGGAGGAGGAGCAGCGCCACCGGGATGCGCATGGCCGTCGCTTGTGCACGTTGCGAACCATTGTGGAGTGCGGAGGCAACGCCTCCGCTTTCGTATCCGCGTGCATCGGAAAGCGGAGGCGTTGCCTCCGCACTCCATAATGTCCCCCAGAGTTGACATGATCGAGACCTATCCCGCCCGCACCACTCACGTCGGCCCACTCCAGATCTGGCGCGCGTTACCCGTGCGCGCACATCGGCTCATCGGCGCGTGGTGTTTTCTCGATCGTTACGGGCCGCTGACGTTCACGAACGATCGGGCCATGGACGTGGCTCCGCATCCGCACATCGGCATCCAGACCGTGTCGTGGCTGCTCGAGGGCGAGGTGCTGCATCGCGACAGCCTCGGATTCGAAGCCATCGCCAGGCCCGGCGCGGTGAACGTGATGACCTCCGGCCGCGGCATCGCGCATGCGGAGGAGACGCCCGCGTCGAACATCGGCCGGCTGAACGGCGTGCAGTTGTGGATCGCGCAACGCGAGGAGGAGCGCCACGGCGAACCGTCGTTCGCGCACGTGCCCGAAGTTCCGCGGCGCGAGTATCGCGGCGGCTTCGCGGAGATCTTCTACGAGCCCGGCCTCGGCGCCGATGTCCGCGTGCACGCGCGCTCGACGCTCGAGCTTCCCCTCGACGCGACATTCGAGCACGGACTGTTCCTCCTGGACGGCGACGCGATGCTCGAAGGACAGACGCTCGACGTCAACACGCTCTACTACCTCGGCGTCGGCCGCACGGATCTCTCCGCGCACAGCGCGAACGGCGCGCGCTTTCTCCTCCTCGGCGGCGTCCCGTTCCCGGAGACGGTGCTGATGTGGTGGAACTTCGTCGCGCGCACGCCCGAGGAGATCGCCGCAGCGCGCGCGGAGTGGGAGGAAGGAACTCGCTTCGGCGAAGTGCGCGGCTACGCCGGTCCGCGCCTGCACGCGCCCCCGTTATCTGCGTCGTCGCGCCTCGCGCCGCCGAATCCCGCGTCATAGACTGCGAGCATGAGCATTCCGATCCTCACCGTGCCCGGCCTCTGGAATTCCGGGCCGCTTCACTGGCAGACGCATTGGGAGGCGAAGCATCCCGACGCGATCACGCGCGTGCAGCAACGAGATTGGGATCGGCCCGATCGCGATGGATGGGTACGAACGCTCGACGCGGCCATCGCGAACGCGCCGCATCCACCGATCCTCGCGGCGCACAGCCTCGGATGCACGCTGGTCGCGCAATGGGTCGCCGATCGGGGAGGCGTGAACGTCCACGGCGCGTTCCTCGTCGCACCGAGCGACATCGAAGCGGCGGGATATCCGGAGGAAGGCCGCAGCTTCGATCGAATGCCGCTGGTGCGGTTCCCGTTTCCGTCGATCGTCGTGGCAAGCTCGAATGACGAATACGTCTCGCTCGATCGCGCGCGTCATTTCGCCGAAGCGTGGGGAAGCCGATTGATCGTCATCGGCGATGCGGGACACATCAACGGAGCGTCGGGATATGGACCGTGGCCGGAGGGAGAGAAGATGTTGTTCGACCTGCGCGCGGAGTTGGAGTAACTACTCCGCGAGCTCCAGGAACACGTCGTCGAACCACGTCTCGAACGGCGGCTGCAGCGCGCCGCTGGCGATGATGAGAAGCACCGCCTTCGTGCGCGAGCCCGTACGCATCGTGAACGAGAAGTCCTGCCACACGCCCGGCTCCGTTGGCGACACGAGACCGTCCGTATGGTTCGTGAAATCGCCCGAGCAATCAGGCGACGGGTACGTGAACATCGCGATCGTACCGCCGCCGCGCTCCTGTCCCGCGCCGGTGCGCACTTTCGCGCCGAAGCGGTACAGCGTGCTGGAGCTCACCGGGATGCACTGCAGACGCTGGAACGCGAGACCCGGACCGTCGTCACGCAGCAGGATCGATCCCGAAGCTGGACTGCCGTTCGCGTCGAGCGCCGACCACGACGCCGTGCCGCGGCCGTTCGGAAAACGTCCGTCGTACCAGATCCAGCTCGCGATGTCGGTGGGAAACGTGCCGTTCGTGACGAGGCTCGGATTCACGATCGTCGGCGCGCCTTCCTGCGTCACCTCGAGACGGATGCCGGCGATGATCAGCGACGTCGTGCGCGACTCGGTGCCGAGGTTCGGTGCGATCGTGACGTACGCCGCCGGCTGCGCGTCGAGCGGCGCCGCTTCGACCGTCGCCCAGTCGACCGAGGAGTAGCCGCTCCACTGCGCGCACTCCGCGGTCTGGCCGTAGATGAACACCATCCCGCGCGTGAGGCCCGCCGCCGGCACGGGCGTCGCGCCCCAGACAGGCACCAGCGAGAATGAGCACGGCACCGCCGGATGGCGCACCACGCGGACACGGGCGGAGGCGAGCGGAGCGAGCAGCGCAGCAAGCGCGAGAACGAGGAGTCTCTTCATCAATCGCTATCTGGACAACTTCGACGCGACGAAAATTGCCGCGCGAGCGCCTCACCCACCGCTCATCAGCCCAAGCAGCGGTCCCACGGCAAGGAGATAGAAAGCGGCGGCAACGGCAACCGTCACGGCGAAGCCGGTCCCGCCGACCCATCCTTCGCGAAACGCGCGGATCGACCAGAGGAGGAAAAACGGGATCACGAGCAGCACCGCCGTCCACACACCGGGCACGTAGCTTCGAAAGACGACCGCACCCGCGACGTGCGGGACGAGCGCGTTGCAGAAGAAAACCGCAAACAGAAAGACGATGCTGTACACGCCGAAACTGCGCTCCCGCGAACGACTGGCGATTGCGATCCAGACCAGAATCACCACGGTGAGCACGGTCAGACTGGTATGGAAAGCGCCCGCATTCGCGGCGGGAATTCGCTCCAGGCCGAATCGCGCCTGCAGCTCCGGAGCATGCACCGCGAGCCAGTCAGGCGCGGTGATCGCTTCTTCGAGGTTGTGCAGTGCGATGACGGCGAATCCAAGCCACGAGAGGCGCGCGCGCATAGAATCTATACTGTCCCGATGTCCGATGCGTTGCCGGAATCCGAACCGGCCGTTTCCGAACCCCAACCAAAGCCGTTGTTCGCCCGTCCGATCCCGACGGAGCCGGAACGGCCTCCGTTCTGGCAAAGAATCATCGCATTTGTGATCGATGGACTCATCATCGGTGTTGCCGGTTGGATTGCCGGCTTCCTTTTCGCCTCATGGCTGTCGGCACTCGGGCCGTGGGGAAGAGTTGTGGGCGGCCTGCTGGGCGTTGTCTACTTCGGAATCGGATACTCGAAGTTGACCCATGGGCGGACTCCCGGAAAACGAATCACACGAATCGCGGTCACGCGCCGGGACGGCAGCTATCTCTCCGTTCCGGCTGGATTCGCGCGGGCGGCGATCCTCATGCTTCCTATCGCTTGCAACGGACTCGCGATTGCGACAGCGTCGTGGGTCGTTCCAACCATTACGAGCATCGTCGTCTTCGGGTTGGGCGGAGGAACTCTGTACTTGTTTCTCTTCAATCGCCAGACCAGGCAAGGCCTCCACGATCTGGCGACGGGATCGATTGTCGTGCCTATTGTTTGGGGTGAGGCGCAACGCTCTCAACACGTGATTTGGCGCGGCCATTTTGTCGCGATGGGCGCAGTCCTCCTCGGGTGGTTCGGCTTGTTCTCAATCGCCGGGCTCATCGTTCGGAATCGGGTGGACTTGAGCTCTCTGCTCGTGGCGCAGCGAAACATTGTCGCTTTGACGGATTCAACGAACGTACAGGTAACGGAGATGTCGACGTTCGGAGGCGGTGGTCGCCAGACCTGGCTGAAGACGACGGCGGTTACGTACTCCCCACGGTCTGAGCCGGAACGGTTGGCGAATGGAATCGCCGCGATCATTCTGCGAGACATTCCAGATGCATCCAATCGCTCGCGCATCGTAGTGACCACTGTGCAGGGCTTCGATATTGTGTTCGCGAAATCGTGGCACTCACAGACATGGAACTACACACCGGCGGAGTGGCAAGAGCGGATTCGCCGATAATCGCGTGGGATTCTACGGCTGCACCTTCGCGTTCTCGATGATGACCTCGTAGCGATAACCGGCGCCGAAATCCTTATCGGCGGCGAGCGTTCCCTTCACCGTGACCACATCGCCTACGCTGACCTTCTCATCCGTCGTCACGGTAATGTCGTTGTCGCCCTTTTCCGCCGATCCCGTTCCGTCCTGGATGTGCATCCAGTTCTTTCCCATGATTCCGCCCAGGAACTTCACGACCTTGCCGCGGACCACGACGTCCTTGTTCTTCAAGGAACCCTTCTCCGCCCAGATCTCCGCGACCGTCTTTCCCCCTTCCGCGCGCTCGATCTGAATTCCGGCCGCGGCGGGCGATTGCATGTGCTGCGATGCCGTCGCGCTCGATGCCGAGGCCATCTGCGGCGGCATCTGCGGAGGCATTGCAGCCGCCGCGGGAGCATCTCCCGCGATCGCGCCGAACACGATCTTGTCGAACGTGCGATTGAGCGTCTTCGACTCGAAATTCTCCATCGTCAGCTGCGCATCGACCGTGACCGTCGCACCTTTCGCGATCTTCGTCTCGCGCACGGCCGCCCACTGATCGCCGGACGCCGTGGCGATGCGCAAGTACGTATACCCGCCGCCATTGAACGTCTCGACCACTTCGCCCGTGAGAGCGTTCGTCGTTGGAACAGGCGCCGCGGCGGGCTGGGCCGGCGACGCCGCGCTCTGCTGGACTGCTTCCTTCTTGCTGCAAGCCGCGATGGCCAGCAGGATCGTCATCGCGATCGCAATCTTTTTCATGATGTGCCTCCTCAGTTGGTTGGTTCCTGATACGGATTCAGTTTCACGAATTCCTTCACGCCGCTTTCGACGATCTCGATCTCGCCCGCCTCGCGGAGCTTCTCGATCCATCGCTCGCGCGCGTCATGCCGTTTTTTCTCGAGCAGCGTGGTTTTGATCTTTTCACGGGCCTCCTCGAAGGACAGCGGATGTTCCGGCTGAATCTCGACGAGCTTGAGGATGTGCCAGGCTTTCTCCGAAGCGATCGGTTCCGCGACGCCGTTGACGGGCAGCGAGAAAAGCGGGTCGTACATCTCGGCGATCTTCCCCTTCTCGATCCATCCGAGGTCGCCGCCGGTCTTGATGCTCGGCTTGTCGAGTGAGTATGCCTTCACGAGCTCCGCGAAATCCTCGCCGCGCACAATCCGCTCCCGCAACTTCTTCGCCTCCCCCTCGGACGCAACGGCGATGTGTGCAACGCGCCGCCTCTCCGCGATCAGCAGCTTCGCTTTCTGCGCCTCATACGACGCGCGGATCTCGTCGTCGCTGACCTTCACGTCCTTCAGCACGTGCTTCGAGTAGAGCACGCTCTCCATCAACTTCGCTTCCTGCCGATCGACCGCGTCGACGACCGCAGGATCTTCTTCGATCTTGCGCTCCTTCGCCTCGATGCGGATCAGCACTGTGTTCACGGTCGAGCGGATCGTTGCATTGATCTTTTCCGCCGCACGGCCGGGTGCGAACGCGCCGAACATCTTCAACTCGCCCGCGGTGAATGCCTCCTTCATCGTCAGCTTGCCGCCGGTCCACGTCACGATGGGCGTGTCGGGAGCCGATTCGATTAGACGGGCGAGAGTGCGCGGCGCGAGGTCGTCCACCGCGATCGCGGCCGCGAACTTCTTCCACAGCGTCGCCGACAGCTCGTCTGTCCTCGCCTCTTTCTTTCGCTCTTTGAGCTTCGCCGCGATGCGCGCGGAGACGCGGTCGTCGAGCGGCGGGCGCGCGGCCTCGAGACGATCGACCAGCAGGAGAACGCTCCGGCCGTCCGCGGTCTTGATGACCGGCGAGAGCTCGCCGGGTTGGAGAGCGAAGACGGCTTCTTCGACCGCGACCGACAGCGAGCCCCACGTGAACGGCGACAGATTTCCGCCGCGCGTGCGCGACAGAGCGATCGAACAGGTGCGCGCCATGGTCTCGAAGTCCGCGCCCTGCAGCAGGCTCGCGCGAACCGATTCCGCCTCGGCGCGCGTGTCGACGACGATCTCGCGCGCGATGAACAACTCGTCCGCGAGCTCCCACGCCGCCTTGATCTCCTCCGCGGTCGGCGTCGCCTTCTCGTCGATCTCGATCTTCAGCAGATGATCGACGGAGGTCTTCTCGCGAAACGCGTCGACCTGCGGTTTCACTGCCGGATCGGCGTCGAGTCCGAGGTTGTAGGCCTCCTGCACGAGAAGGCGCTCGTCCTCACCAACGCGATGCAGGCGACCGATCGCGGCGGAACGATCCGAGTGCTCGTCGCGCCGTTCCCGCGCTGGGACGGCGTCGTCGTCGCGGTGTCGGACACGGGACGCGGTATCGCGCGCGAGCATCTCGAGCGGATCTTCGATCCGTTCTTCACCACCAAGGAAGAAGGCACCGGCCTCGGACTGCCGATCTGCAAACAGATCGTCGAGCAGCACGGCGGCACGATGCAGATCGAATCGGAATTAGGAACGGGCACACGGGTCATGCTGCTGTTCCCCGAGTCGAATGCCGCGGCACAGGAGACATGGACCGATGGCGTCGCTACTGCTGGTTGAAGACGAACAGTTGCTGCGGTGGGCACTGCGTGGAAAGCTCGTGCGCGCGGGGCATTCCGTGCAGGAAGCGGGGACGCTCGCCGAAGCGGAGCTGCGGTTGCGCGAGATGCGGCCGCAAGTCGTGCTGCTCGACGTCCATCTGCCGGACGGCAACGGCATCGACTTTCTCTCCGCGCAACGCGAGAAGCTCGCCGACAGCGTCGTCATCGTCATCACGGCTGATGGAAGTATCGAAGACGCCGTACGGGCGATGAAACTCGGCGCGACCGACTTTCTTTCGAAGCCCGTCGATCACGACGATCTGCTGCGGCTCGTCGACAAAGCATCGCAGCGGCATCGCGAGCATCTCGAAGTCGAGGTCTCGCGTCGCGCGCGGGAGAAGCAGTCGCACGCGAAAGTGATCGCCGAGTCGGGTGCGATGCAGCACATTCTGAAAGTCGCCGCGACCGTCGCATCGGCCGGCACGACGACGGTGCTGATCCACGGCGAGACCGGCGCGGGGAAGGAAGTTCTCGGGCGCTACATTCACGCGCATTCGCCTCGCGCGGGAGCGCCGCTGCAGGCGTTGAACTGTGCCGCCATTCCGGAGCATCTCGTGGAGAGCGAATTGTTCGGATACGAGAAAGGCGCGTTCACGGACGCGAAGATCTCGCGCAAGGGTCTGTTCGAGCTGGCCGACGGCGGGACGCTGATTCTCGACGAGATCGGCGAGATCCCGATGACCGTGCAGGCGAAGCTGCTGCGCTTTCTCGAGGAGCGCACGTTCCGCCGGCTCGGTGGGACGCGCGAGATCGCGGTAGACGTGCGGGTCATCGCGATGACGAATCGCGAGCTGCAGCAGGAAGTCGCGAACGGACGTTTCCGCGAGGATCTCTTTCATCGATTGAATGTGTTTCCGATCGAGATCCCGCCGCTGCGCAAACGGCGCGAGGACATCCTCCCGCTCGCGTTCAGTTTCATGAACCACTTCGGCACGTCGCTGGGAAAACACTTCACCGACATCGCGAGCGAGTTGAAGGAAAAGCTCCTGTCACACGCGTGGACCGGCAATGTGCGCGAGCTGCGGAATCTGAACGAGCGTGCGGTGATCCTCGAGGAAGGGACTGTGCTGACGACGCGCTTCCTGCCGCTGGCATCGACTGCTCAGCCACCGATGAACGGCGGCGACGAACCGATCCTCCCGCTCGAGGAGGTGGAGTTCATCATGGTGCAGCGCGCACTACGCGCGGCGCGCGGCAATCAGTCGCAGGCCGCGCGCCTGCTGCAAGTGAGTCGCGATCAGTTGCGGTACCGCGTGAAGCGGTATCGGGAGTTGGGAAGGTTGAGCGCGGATCTGGTGACGGACGAAGTGATGAATTGAGATTCGATCACTGAGGCGGCTTGTTGGTGGTCGCCGGCTCAATGTTCTGGGCCGTGCTCGCCGGCTGAATGGGCTGGGCTGTGGTTTGTGGCTCGATGCGCCCCGCACTAGTCGTCGGATCAATCGTGCGTGCCGTGCTCTGGGGAGTGATCGGCACCGCGGAGCTGGTCGGTTCGATGTTGCGGGCTGTGGACGGCGGGTAGAGCGATTTCGGTGCAGCAGCGGCAGCTGACGGACCGGCAGGAGTCGCCGGACTGGTGACAGGCGCCGTCGCGGCGGCCGTTTTGGTTTGGGTCGCCGGAGCAGAAGGGCCGAGCGGCGAGGACCGCTTGGCAACTGACGCCTGAGTGATCGACGAGGCTGTTTTGTCACCGGAGGTGAACGAGATCCGACCGCCGCTGCCGGCGACGGTTTCGTTGGTGATGACCGGTGTCTTCGACGGCTTGCGGTTCGTGCGCTTCGCCAGCGCCACGAGCGGAGAATCCTCCGCCGACGCGAAAGCTGCCACCAGACACAGGGCGATCATCGTTCGTAGCATGATCAACATGATAACCCCGGCGGTCCGCCTGCGCGCTCGTATCGAAGCCGCACAGGCAACGAGCGCGATAACGGCCTAAGCGACTGGTCGATTTTGGCAGCGCGAACAGTCCACCGATCGGTCGCCTGGGTAGGAACAACGTCTTGAGAAGCAACAGTGCGGGCGGCCTACAAGCTCTGGCGCAGCGGGATCTCGGACCCCTTAATGATCACTTCGTTATCGGCATATCCATGCGCACGCAGGAACATCCGGAGCGATCGTTTCACCAAGTCCGGCTCGGCGATGGGTGCGTGGACGATTTCTCGAAGAGGTAAATGTCCCTGCTGCGGACCAGTCTTGAAGCGAAGGTCGAGCGGGAAGTACGGGATGACATAACGTGATCCCTCGCGAAATCTCACAAGAGCCGTTTCGGTGTCACTGAGCCTGCGGATGAGAAGACGCCACTCGCGCTCTTCGGCGAACATTGGATGTTTGAAACGGGGAAATAGATCAGCCAACACGGTAGAGAGAACATTGAAATACAAAACTCGGAGGTTACCTATGTCTGCGGCCGCGACAATCTCCAGGTCCTGTTCGAAGTTACCCAAGACTCGATCAACTGCGTGACGTACGATTGACTCTTGATTGCGGCGGTCGTATTCAACTTGCTCGAGCACAACGCCGATCGCTTCGTAGCCCAACCGTTCTGCACGATTAGAAAGGACTGCTGATTCCAAACCGAGCGCATAACCGGTCGCGGAGGCAGCATAACCCCGCCACTGACTCAACAATGATCCGTTCGAACAGAAGCACGCAACGAACGGTCGGTAACCGTCGCCTTCGGGTCCCAACGGGTCGAACCGCTGAACGGTGTGCTGCAGAAAGGTCTGAACCTCGGCTTTGTCACTGCGGAATCCGGCAAGAACCTCTCGCGCGAGGTCACGTCCATACACCACCTCGGTCTGGTCGTTGAGAAAGAATGCATCTGTCATAAACAGACTTCCGCTTTCGAGGATGCCGCGAAGTCCGGAAGTCGTTGTGTAGTGGTAGAGCACCTCGGGCGGGTCATCCGCTCGCAACGCGTTGAACTTTAATTCAATCTCATCGTCTAATTCGTCTACCAGTTCCCCGACACGACTCGACGTCCAGCCTTCGTCAATTCGTTGCGCTGTCATTACAGGATCATAACGTCAAGTGGCTCCTGATTTGTCTAACTCCTAACACCCCTGCAAAGACGCGTAGTACGGACAACGACCGCGGCGCCGATGTAAAACGCGGCAGCTGGCGCTGCCGCGACGGAAAGCGGCAGCTGAAGGTAGCGCGAGAGCTTAGGAGTTTCGCGAGAGGTCCGCTGCCGCACTCCACATCAGAATCTCGTCCGCGCGTTGCGCGGGGAGTCGGCGCTCGTAGCCCCAGATGCCGTCGAGCCATTCCGTGCCGGTGGTCTTCTCCTGCCCTTCCGCGATCATGCGCAGCGCTTCGACGACGCCGGGGACGACGTACGTGTGGCCGCGCGCGTCGCGGCGCATGGTCCAGATCCAGTCCTGCATCGTGCCGAGGTCCGTGCGCGCCTGACCGAGCATCGCGCCGAGGGCGCGGAGGCGATGCACGACGGCGATCAGTCCGCACGTGGCGAAGAACGAATATGGCTCGAGCGTTGCCAGGCGCGCCGCGAATGACGCTTGGTCGCGATGCGTCGTCACCGCGCCGGACGTGAGCTCCGAGGGCAGCTTCGCCGACGACACGATCGCGATCGGACGCAGATCGATGAATCCGTTCACGGCCATCTGGAAATCCATCTGATCCGCTTCGAAGAGCTGCTGCAGCGAGTCTTCGTGCGTGACGATGGTGCCAAGGGGGGCGAGCCAGTAGCCGCTGCGCACGATGGGCGTGCCGCGATCGTCCTCGACGACGATCGGCGAGCCGAGCGACGGCACGGCGAAGACCGCGTCCAGCACGACCTTCATCACTGCGAGGTGGGCCTCGTCGCGCGCGCCGAACTGGCCGGGATCGATGAGCGGCTTGAGCGGCAGCAATTGTCCCGGTTTCTCCGCCGTGACGAGCGTGCGGAGATCGCGCGCGAGCGTGTCGACGTCCCATCCGTCGACGTCGCGGAAGGTCAGCACGCGCGAGTTTTCCAGGAAGAACTTCCTCGCGTTGAACGACTCCTCCGGATACTCCTCGATGGCCTCGATGTCGAGCGTCCGCAGACGATGCAGAAGGATGAGTAAGCCAAGCGTGTGCAGCTCCGCTTGATGTTTCGCGGAGCCGAGGTCCTGCAGCGCCATCGGATCGATGCCGCTGAGTTGCGCGTCGAGCAGCACGGGCTGATAGAGAAAATCGAACACCGGACGCGCGTTGTCGGTCTCGGTGTAGTAGCAGATCCCGTCCTCGAACCACGGGAGGTTCGGGTCGTCGCCGAGAAGGCCGACTGTGGCGAGGACGTGTCCGAGCTCGCTCACCGAGGCGACTTTCATCACGCGATAGAGCGCGTCGGCATTGGCGACGCTGAAGAAACCGTTCTCGCCGCTGCGGATCACCCACGACGGTTGCAACTCTTCGCCGCGTTTGAAGTGGAGAGGCTTGTTCTTCGTGGATTGCCCCTCACCCTGACCCTCTCCCCGTGCGCGGGGAGAGGGAACTCGGAGGGTGGTCGGCTTGAAGACCTGCACGTACTGCTTGCGCTCGCGCGAGCCGCGGAACAACTCGTGCGGTGCGTCGCGCAGCGCTTTCACGATGCCGCCGTGCAGCGGGATGCGCTCGCGCATGCGCACCTCGTCGATGCCGATGGCCGCCGCGGTGACGAGCATCAGCACGCCGCGCTGCGCGTAGTTCTGCGTGAGGTTCACGGCCTCGTGATGTTTGGTGCGGAGGAACTCGTCGCGCGCGGCGTGCGCGAAGCCGAGGCGCAGCGTTGTCTCGCCGTCGGGCGTCTCGTCGTACATCCCGCCGACGCCGGTCGTGTGCGCGACGAGCACGCGCGCGCCCCACTTCTCGCTGACGGCCGCGAGGTCGTCGGCGAAGGTCGACTCGAATTCGTGCTTCATGCGCGCCGTGAAGTCGTCGCCGAGACCTAGGGCGGCGCCGACGATGCCGAGCCCGCCGGTCTGATACGCGAGGATGCTCGGGAGCGGGAACCCGAGCAGCACGGAGCGGAAGGGCTTGTCGCCGTAGTCGCGCAGACGCGCCTTGCGGTCTTCGAGGAAGGACGTGATCGGACGCAATCCGCGGACGTACTGGAGCAGGCTCTCCCCGATGTTCTCCCTTTCGACGCCGGCCACGCGAAGGAATTCTTCGACGGCCTGCGCGCGATGGTGGATGTCGGCGTCGGTGACGATCTCCAGTCCGGGGATCGGCTTGAGCTCGAACTTCGAGACCACGACGTGCACGCCACCCGGGCTGAGGAAGCCGTGCTCGAAGTTCCGCGGCGCAGCGCCGGCGCCCCAGCGCGTGCGTGTGGTGCGCTTGAGCCGCGACTCGAAGGAATGCACTTCGTCGTCGCTGCGGCCGGTGACGATGAGGACCGGGACGTCCTCCGGTGATATCGGCGACTGGATGGTCATCATCTCTTCGAGCATTTCGACCATCTGCAGCGCGGACGATCCGCCGACCGCGCCGGTGCCGCCGATGAAGACGTGGACGTCGCGGTAATGCCGCCCGGCGCGTGCGGCCTCGACGAGGCGCGGCCCGAAACGGCTCTTCTTGAATCGCATCGGGCGGGAAGATATCGCAGACCGGTTGGCGGTTGTCGGTTGGCGGTTGGCAGGAGAGCCCACCCCTCCCGTGGGCGTGTGGTGGCTCCCGCCAACCGCCAACCGTCAACCGCCAACTAGAGTCGTACTGTGCAATCCCATCGACGTCCGCCATCGTCACAATCGATCGTGACGTCGAACGGCGAGACGGAGGTGACCCGCAATCCATCCCTCGGAATCATTCCACGCGCGGCGATGACGCGGCGGTTTGGGCCGGCCGCTTCCTTGACGAGGTGCGCGAAGCCGCGGCCGGTGTGGCAGCTCTGCAGGACGATGGTCGCGTAAGGATCGAGGCGGTCGAAGAACTGCTCGAGCTTCTCACGATCGGTGGAGTCGAGCGTGCGGTCTTTGCGGCTCGCGAAATACATCGAGAACGGATCGCCGTGCGCGGACAGGACGAGGAGCGTCGCGCCGTCGACGTCCGTCTCGAACAACGCTTCTTTGCTCGCGACCTGTTCGTGAACGCTGGTGTCGTACGTTTCCGCGATGCGCGCGCGGAGCTCGCGCTGGTGAGCGGTGTAGAAGAGACGCCGGAACCAGACGCGCTCGCGCGGATAGATGAAGACCGCGCGCTCGCGCGCTTCGGCGAAGGGCGCAAGGAGAACGACGGCGAGCAGGAGCCGGCGGAGCACGATATTGGACCGGAGGTCATTGTACGCTCCCGTCCGCTACGCCGCCGCCAGCCATTTCTGCAGCGTCTCGAACACCCGCGCGTCTCCCTCGTTGAGGATCTCGTGATACAGCTCGGGAAACTCACGCGTGGTCATGACGTCGCGCGGCGCGGCTGCAGCGAATTCGCGACTGCCCTCGGCGTCGACGAGATGGTCCTTACCCGCCCACATCAACAGCGTCGGCACGCGCCACTGCCTGGCGCGCTCGCGCACGATGCGGCCGGAGTCGAGGATGAAGTTCACGAGGCGCGGGCTGACTTTGTCGTGAACCAGCGGATCGTTCTGATACGCGCGCACGACGTCCGGATCGTGCGAGAGTTTCGTCGAATCGAGGCCGTTGCGCAGGACGGCGTTCGGCGCGAGCGCCGCGCCGACAGCGAGCTTGATGCGATCGACGAGTTTCAGCGTGCGCTTCAGCGCGGGCGACGTGAGCACGAGCGCGTCAACGGGGCGGCGGTTGTCGGCGACGAAGCGCGCGGCGACGAGGCCTCCCATGCTGTGGCCGAGGAGGACGAGGCGCTTCGCGTTGGCCTCGTCGATGATTTGTGCGAGATCCTCGAGCAACGCGTCCGTTCGCGGCAGCACGCCACGCGGTCCGGGAGAGCGGCCGTGGCCGCGCTGGTCGTACGCGATGACGGACCATCCCGCGCGATTCAGCGCGTCGATGACATGCGCGTAACGGCCGGAATGCTCGCCGAGACCGTGCACGACGACGACAGTGCCGTGAGGGTTCGGCACCGGGGCGCTCGTCGTGTGGAGATCGGTCACGGTGTGACGTAGGGCGCGGCTTCAGCCCGCCCCTCCACGGGGGAGGCGGGCTGAAGCCCGCCCTACGTTATCGAGTATAGATCTCGATCGTCGCGCCTCGCAGATCCGCGGTCACGCCGTCGGCGACGAGGCGATCGTCCTTCACTTCCGGTTTCGTCTTGAAGCCGGTGAGGGTGACGCGGCGCACGCCGTTGAACAGTGGATGCTCGCCCGCGGCCTCGGTGAGCGCTGGCCGTCCGAGGATCTCGATGCCGTTCAGTTGGAGGAAGCGCGTGTGGAGGACTTCGCCTTTGCCGACGACGTGCACGTTGAGCGGATCGAAACGCGAAGGGAAGAACGGCTGATCGCCCGCGGTGATGACGACGATCCATCCCGGCTGATCGAGAAACTCGCGCTTGCGCTGTTCGCGTCGCGCGAGGACTTCGCGAATCTCCTTGTCGACGTCGACGTTCGGAACGATCGCCGCGGCGAGCAGCTCATCGAGTGGGCGCGGATCGCCGCTCTCCAGCGTCTCGCGCCACTTCGGATCGTAGCGATCGAGCAGCGTCGCCAGCGCGAGTCCCGTCCGATACGCCCGCTCCCGCACCGCCTCGGGCGGACCATCCGGGATCGTCACCGGCGCGCCGCTCACGCGATGTTCGACGTACGTTGCCAATCCTTCATTGAGCTCCGTGCCGCGCTCGTACGCGGCGGCGGTCGCGCCGATCTTCGCGAAACGCTGACGGCGCAACTCGAGCGCGAGCTGCGCTGCGGACTTGTCTCCACTCAAAGCAGCGCGCAACGCATTCGCTTCCCGCCGCACCAGCGCGAGCGCCTCGGCGTCGTCGACCGGATAAGTGAAGAGATCCGCCTCGTTGGCCGTCCACTGTGGATGCTTCATGCGCTGGTACACGTGGAAGGTCTCGTGTGCGATGAGGCCGGGCGTCGGATTCGGCGCGAGCACGGTCGCGGTCTCGACGCCGCCGATCGCGACGCTGCTGTTCGCAGTGACGGCAGGGTGGCGGCCTTCGTACACGCCGTTCTTGAATTCGGGAGGCGGCGACGGGTGGTGGTAGAGGACTGTTCGCTTGCCGTCGAAGATGGCGATGGGGATTTTCTGCGAGTCGAAGCCGGGCCACACGTCGAGCGCGGCGACGAGGATGAGTGTGAGCATGTCTTTGAGACACGCGGGCGGCGGAAAACGTCACGCCGCCCGCGTCCCCCGGCTTTAAAGCCGGGGGCTATTTATCGTTGTACAGCTCGACGAACTCGTAGATGTAGTTGCCGGTGCCGAGGGCGTCGGAGAACTCGTTGAGGAAGACGCCTTTGTTGCAGGGGGCGGGGCCGCCGGCGCCGGGGTTGCCGGTCGACGACGCGGTGCGGCTCCAGCTCGACGCGCTGTTCGGATTGCCGCAGCCGTTGAGGCGCTTCAGCGACTCGCCGCCGGCGCTGGCCATCGAGACCGTCAGTCCGTCGACGCGCGTGTTGCTCGCGTTGCGGAGGTCGTAATTTTCGCTGCCGTTGATCTGCGGCATCGCGTCCGCGCCGTTCAGGTAGATGACGTTCGCACCCAGGGTCACGCCCCAGAAGGCTTCGAACTGCGCCTTCGTCGCGTTGCGGCCGACGATCACGTAGCCCTTCGATGGAATGGTCGTGCCGCTCGGGATGATGTACGTGAGCGCGGAGTTGGCCTGCACGATGCGATAGCCGCCGATATTGATCGGCGTGCCGTTGCTCACGGTCACGTTCACGGTGCTCGACGTGCCGATGTTGTTCGCAGCGTCATAAGCCTTCGCCACGAGCGCGTGCGATCCATTCGTGGCCGTGGTCGTGTTCCAGCTCCAGGCGTACGGCGAGGTCGTATCCGTCGACTGCAGCACGCCGTCGAGGAGGAACTCGACCTTCGTCACGCCGACGTTGTCGCTCGCGTTTGCGGTCACGCTGACCGTCGCGCTCACCGTCGCACCGTTCGCGGGCGCGGTGATCGACACAGTCGGAGGCGTGAGGTCATTGTCCACTGTGACCGTCACCGTCGACGACGTGCCGATGTTGTTCGCGGCGTCGTACGCCTTTGCCACCAGCGCGTGTACGCCGTTGGTCGTCGTGGTCGTGTTCCAGCTCCACGCGTACGGCGAGGTCGTGTCCGTCGACTGCAGCACGCCGTCGAGGAGGAACTCGACCTGCGTCACACCGACGTTGTCGCTCGCGTTCGCGGTCACGATCGTAGTGCCGCTGACGGTCGCGCCGTTCGCGGGCGCAGTGATCGATGCGGTCGGCGCGGTGGTGTCGCCGCCGCCGGCAGCGGAGTCGTTGTGCAGCTCGACGAACTCGTAGATGTAGTTGCCGGTGCCGCTGGCGTCGGAGTGCTCGTTGATCTTCACGCCGCCGTCGCAACCCGCGCCCGCGCCGCTGCCCGCGTTCGCGGACGACTCGAGGACCGTGTTCCAGGTCGCACCGCACGGATCGACGCGCTGGACGCTGCGCGCAGCACTCACCGGCTGCGCCGCGCTCGGCCCGTCGACGAGCACACTCAGCGCGTTGTAGAGCGAGTAGTTCTCGTCGCCGTTGATCACCGGCATTCCGCCGGCGGAATTGAGGAACGTGACGTTCGCGCCGAGGGTCACGCCCCAGAAGGACTCGAAGGCGGCCTTGTCGGCCTGGCGCGCGACGACGAGATAGCCGTCCGCGGGGATCGTCGTGCCGGCCGGGAGGATGTACTCGTACGTCGCGTTGGCCTGCGTGATCTTCCAGCCCGCGACATCCGCGGCCGATCCGCCGCCGCCGTTGCTCACGGTGACGTTCACCGCGGACGAAGTGCCGATGTTGTTCGCGGCGTCGTATGCCTTCGTCGTCAACGCATGCGCGCCGTTCGACGCGCCGGTCGTGTTCCAGCTCCACGCGTACGGCGAGGTCGTGTCGGTCGACTGCAGCCCGCCGTCGAGGAAGAACTCGACGCGCGTGACGCCGACGTTGTCGCTCGCGGTCGCGGTCACGTTCGTCGTGCCGCTGACGATCGCGCCGTTTGCGGGCGCGGTGATCGAAGTCGTGGGCGCCGTCGTGTCGCCGCCGCCGCTCTGATACGTGATCCACATCGGCGCGGACCACAAGTCGTGTCCGTCGGCCTGCACGGCGTGGACGTAGTAGTAGTAAGTGCCGGACGTGAGCGACTCGGTGATCGTCGCCGAGGACTGATTCGAATACGTCGCGTACGGCGATGCGGGGACGCCGCCGCCGATCTGGCCCCGCCAGATCTCGAGTGTGGAGATCGATTCGCCGTCGGGATCGTAGAGGTTCGCGACGAGCGTCGCGCCGCCCGCGGCGTTGAAAGTCTCGCCCATCACGTGCGCGTTGTCGCCGGTCCGGAATACGAGCTGCGCGTTCGGATCCTCGGTCGCATAGAAGCGTCGCGCGCGATGCGCGGCGAGCAGGTTGGCCTTGGTCAGCGACGACGCGAGGTAGACCGTGCGCGTCGGCAGGGCCATGCCGTAGTTGTTGCAGTGCGAGTCGTGATCGGCCGCCGGCGCGAGATGGAAGCCGAGGTTGAGTGCTTCCTTCCAGCGCTGCGAGTAATCGGTGGCGCCGATGTTCGTCGTCGCGCAATCGGTGGCGGTGGAGAACGCGAGACCGCTGCGCACCGCGATGCCCTGCATCGCGTTGTCCGCGTTTGCGTTGAACGCGAAGGAATCGAAGTTGCCGGAGCCGGGATGATTCAGGATGCCGAGGGCACCGGCGCTGGAGGGATTGGCGACCGAGGCCGCGTAAAGCGAGAGGTAGCCGAAACGCTTCGGCGTGAAGACGTCGAAGTAGCAGTCCGTGCCGGGCGTGCACTCGATCGACGGACCGTTGCAGGTCGTGCACGTCTCCCAGCCGAAGAGCTGCGGCGTCTCGATCAGCGTGACGTGACCCTGATCGGAGTTGGTGGAGACGCCCCACTCCATTCCGTAAAGCGCGACGAACGAGCCGCTCACGGTGGCGTTGTTCGCCGCGGTCAACCCGTCCTGATACCGCTGCCGCACCTTCGCCTCGGTCACGGGAGGATCGTTCGTCGCGATCGCGTCCTGGATGAGGTGGTTGTGCTCGTTCACGACCCAGAAGTCGAGCTCCGCGGTGGTGCGCGCGTAGTTGAAGACGTCCGTGGGCGTGAACGTGCCGCTGCCGTATGCATTGCCGGAGCTGCAGCCCGATGTCGGTTGTCCGCCGTCGGACCAGTTCGAGTGCGCGTGCGTGGAGCCGTAGTAGAAGTTGTACACGAAGCCCGATTCCATCGGCGCGTGCTGCTGGATCTGGCAGCTCGTCGCGTTCGCGCTGATGCGGAGATCGCGCGATTTTCTCGCGGGGAGGTTGTAGTCGACGATCACCTCGTCCGTCGACGCGAGCGCCTCGTCGCCGTCGAATGCGGCGTCGTACGTCAAAGCATTCGGCGAGTAACGCGCCACGAAGGTGTAGCGGTACTTTCCTGGAGGCACCGGACGTCCCGCGTCGTCGCGTCCATCCCAGTACAGCTCCGCGACCGCAGCACCCTCGGCGCCGATGAACGAGCGGCCGTCGAGCGAGAGCACGCGCGTGCCGTCGTCGGCGCGGTCGATGCGGAGCTGCCACAGCGCGCTGCCGAAGCGCCGCTCGTGCGCCGCGCGCTGATACGACAGGATGCTGAAGAGGCGAACCGTTCCGAGCTCGCCGTGATGCGCGGGCGAGAACTGGTACGCGCTCGAGCCGATGGCGGCGATGAAGTTCGCATCGCAGTCGTCGTATTCCGAGGCAAGGAGCGGCGCGCACACGAGGAGTGCGGCCAGGACGCGAAGGAGCAGGCGCATGGAAAACCCTCCCGGAAAAGTTGAATGGAAATGACTACGGGAAAAAGAGCGCGGAAAGTGTAGCCGATGTCGCCGGGAAAAGGATGCAGATCCTGCAATGCGCGCGTAAAAAACCGGCGAGGCGGATGATTCCGCCTCGCCCTCTCCGCAACGTGCACCGGCAGGGAGCGCGTGCCGCGGAATACTGAATTCCCTGGATCAGAACGTTGGTAGTAATACTACCGACGATGTCTGCAATTAGCAAGCGTCGGGCCATGGAAGCGTAAGCGATTGATTTGTATAACCTTATCGGCGTGAGCGCCGAACGCCTGTCGCACGTTTCTGGTGGTGGTGCTACCTTGACCTTGGATAGGGGGTGGGATTAGGCTGAACGGCGTGAGCGTCCAGGACTCGGCTGACAACACTCAGACCTCGCGCATGCGTCTGCTGAACGCAGGAAAGATGCTTTTCGCGAAGAGTGGATACGAGCAGACATCGACCGCCGCGATCGCGCGAGAGTCCGGGAGCTCGGAGTCGCAGTTGATCCGCTACTTCGGCGGCAAAGCGGGACTGCTCGAGGCGATCTTCAACGAATCGTGGACGGCGCTGAACGGGATCGTCGAGCAGTACATCGCCGACGCGAAGCACGGACGCGAGGCGATCCTGCGCCTGCTCACTCTGATGATCCGCGCGTTCAACCGCGATCACGACATCGCCTTCCTGTTCCTCTTCGAGGGACGGCGCATGCGCGGCCACTCCCCCGAGGTCGTGCTGTCGAAGGGATTCACGCAGTTCATGAGTGTGGTCAACGCGCAGATCGAGCGCGGCCGCGAGGACGGATCGTTCCGCAAGGACATCGACCCGCGCGTGCTCAGCTCGGCGATGCTCGGCAGCGCGGAGGGGATGGTCCGCGACCGGATCATTTGCGAGCGCAGCGGAGACACGACGCACCCGTTCACCGACGAGACCGTGCTGGCGGCGTTCGAGGCCGTCGTGAACGGCATGGCGCCGCAGTAATTTTTGGAGTGCGGCAGAGGAGCGAAGCGGGACTGCCGCTTTTCTATCGCCGAAGCCCCCGCCCGCGGCAGCTCGACGCTGCCGCAAAAGGACAGCGCGAGCTAGCGCTCGCGCACTCCACACCTACTCCAGCGGGTGCGCGAAGGCGCCGATCACCGCGGGCCGAATGTGCCAGATGTCGCGCGCGTATTCGCGAATCGTGCGGTCCGAGGAGAACTTCCCCATCCTCGCGATGTTCAGGAGCGACATTCGATTCCAACGATGGCGGTCGCGGTACGCGGCGTCGACTTCCTTCTGACGCTCGACGTACTCCGGCAGGTCGGCGAGGTGCACGTATTCGTCGCGCGTCGAGAGAAGCTTGCCGATGATCGGGCGGAAGATGTCCTTGTCGCCGCGGGAGAAATGTCCGGCGGCGATCGAGTCGATCGCCCGCGCCATCCAGCGATGCTCGTACAGATACCGCTGCGGGTCGTAGCCGTTCGCGAGCAGCGCACCCACCTCCTCGGACTTCAATCCGAAGATGAAGATGTTCTCCTCCCCCACTTCGTCGCGGATCTCGATGTTCGCTCCGTCGAGCGTGCCGATCGTGAGCGCGCCGTTGAGCGCGAGCTTCATGTTGCCCGTGCCCGACGCTTCTTTCCCCGCCGTGGAGATCTGCTCCGAGAGCTCCGCGGCCGGCATGATCGCCTCGGCCAGCGTCACGCGATAGTCGGGCAGGAAGATCACGCGCAGCAGATCGCGCGTGCGCGGATCGGCATTCACCACCTCGCCGATCGAATGAATCAGCTTGATGATCAGCTTCGCCATCCAGTAGCCCGGCGCGGCCTTCCCGGCAAAGATCACCGTGCGTGCCTGCTCCGGAATCTCGCCGTCCTCGACGATCGCCCAGTAACGCTGGATCACATGCAGCGCGTTGAGCAGCTGCCGCTTGTATTCGTGGATGCGCTTGACCTGCACGTCGAACATCGACAGCGGATCGACGGTGACGCCGGTCAGTTCTTTCGACAACCTCGCGAGCGCCGACTTGTTGCGCCGCTTCACGCTGTCGAGCTTCTCGAGCAGCGCCGCGTCCTCGGCGTAGTGCTCGAGCTCGCGCAAACGATCGAGATCGCGCACCCATCCGTCGCCGATGGTCTTCGTGATCAGCGACGCGAGCGGACGGTTCGCGTGCATCAGCCAGCGCCGCGGCGTCACGCCGTTCGTCTTGTTGTTGAAGCGCTCCGGATAGAGCTTGTGGAAATCGGGGGCGAGCGCCGAGGTCACGAGCTTCGAATGCAGCTCGGCCACGCCGTTGACGGAGTGGCTTCCGGCCATCGCCAGGTTCGCCATGCGCACTTCTCCGTCTGCGATGAGGGCCACGTTGTGCTGCATGAATATCTCGCCAGGGAATCGATGCTCCACTTCCGCGACGACGCGGCGGTTGATCTCCTGAATGATCTGCAAATGCCGCGGCAGCATCCGATGCATCAGATCGAAGGACCACTTCTCCAGCGCCTCGGGGAGCAGCGTGTGGTTCGTGTAACTGCACGTCGCGACGGTGATGGCCCACGCCTCTTCCCACGGCATCCGCTCTTCGTCGACGAAGATGCGCATCAGCTCCGCGACCGTGAGCGCGGGATGCGTGTCGTTCATCTGGATGGCGACGTGGAGCGCGAGCTCGCTGTAGGACTCATGCTGCTTGCGGTAGCGGCGGAAGATGTCCTTCACCGCGCATGCGACGAGAAAGTACTCCTGCATGAGTCGCAGCTCTTTGCCCGCGGCGATGGTGTCGGAGGGATAGAGCACTTTCGAGATCGACTCGCCGGTGATCTTCTCGTGCACGGCGCGGATGTAGTCGCCGGAGTTGAAGATGCCGATGTCGAATTGATCCGAGGCGCGCGCGGAGAAGAGGCGCAGCACGTTCACGGTGCGTCCGCCGTAGCCGACGATCGGCATGTCGTGCGGCACGCCGACGAGGAGTTTGTAGTCGACCCACTTCGGCATGTACGCGCCACCCTCGGTGCTGGGCGTGATGGTGCCGAAGACAGGGATGATCACCGCTTCGTCGGGGCGCTCGATGAGCCATGGTGAGCCCGCGTCGAGCCAGTGGTCCGGCTTCTCGAGTTGATAGCCGTTGACGAAGCTCTGGCGGAAGAGACCGAACTCGTAGTTGATGCCGTAGCCGAAGCCGGGGAGATCGAGCGTTGCCAGCGAATCGAGAAAGCACGCGGCGAGACGTCCGAGTCCGCCGTTGCCGAGGGCGGCGTCGGGCTCGAGCGCCTGCAGCTCTTCGAGATCGTCGCCGAGGTCGGACAGCACAGCCTTCGCGTCGTCGTAGATGCCGAGGTTCGTGAGGTTGTTCCCGAGGGCGCGGCCCATGAGGAACTCCATGGAGAGGTAGTAGAGGCGCTTGGAGTCCTGCTCGCGATAACGGCGCTCGCTCTCGCGCATGGCGTCGAGCGCGGGACGCCGCACCGCGGCCGCCAATGCCTGCAGCCGCTCACGCTCCGTGGCCTCGGCCCACAAGCGGCCTTTCGCAAAACGGAGGAAGGACTCGATGCCTTCGCGAAGATGGATGGAGCGGGGTGAGGTGTGTGTGTCGTTGGGCATCTCTCTCGCGGACATTCTAGCCGGCATCGAAAAACGTAGGGCGTGGCTTCAGCCCGCCTCTCTCGTGGGGCACATCCAACCGGGGGAGGCGGGCTGAAGCCGCGCCCTACGTTTGCCCTCGTCTTCAATGGGATGTCGCATAGACGACGATGATTCCAATCGCGAGGAACACCGGCCAGGACAAGTGTCTCCCCCGGGATGCAATCAGCACGACGACAAAGTGGACGAGGAACGTGCAGCCAATCACGAGACCGATCGCGCTTGCTGTTGCAGGCGGATGCGCCAGCACGACGACGATCGCCGCGAGTCCCCACCAGGCCACCGACGTGACATGCCACGCGAACCGAAGTGTCCGAATTACGAGCTTCGGCAGAACCTCGCGTCTCGACAGGCGAATCAGGATGTAGCGCTCGCCCAGATAGGAATGGGCGATTCCAACGACAAGCAGAAGAAACGCCGCGAAATAGAGTGCACTCTGCATCAGCAGCTCAAGACTACCGCACTCGCGGTTATCATCCTTCCGCGTTGTCCACATCCATCTCCATTCAGAAGGTCGCGGTGTGTGTGTTCCTCGCGGGACTCCTGCTGCTCGTCCCGCTGACGACGGACTTCACGCACGCCGTGCGCTTCACAGCGGCCATCGGTCTGCTCATGGCGCTGTTGTGGCTGACCGAAGCGGTTCCGATGGGGATGACCGCGCTGATTCCGCTGGTCGCGTTTCCGCTCGCGGGCATCAGCACGATGGAGAAAACCGCGGCGCCGTACGCGAACTCCGCGGTGTTCCTGTTCATGGGCGGCTTCCTCGTTGCCGCGACGTTCGAGCGATGGGGATTGCATCGGCGCATGGCGTTCTTCGCGCTGCGCACCGTCGGGACAGAGCCGCGGCGGATCGTGTTCGCGGTGATTCTCGTGACCGCATTCCTCTCGATGTGGATCTCGAACACGGCCACGACGCTGATGATGACGCCGATCGCCGTCGCGGTCGTGGGAGGTCTCGGAAAGGAAGCGCGTACGGCGGAAGCGACGCTGCTCGGCGTAGCGTTCGCGGCGTCGCTCGGAGGGATCGGCACACCGATCGGAACGCCGACCAATCTCATCTTCCTCGGCGCCGCGCGGGAGCTCTTCCCCAACGCGGTCACGATCACGTTCGCGCAGTGGATGTTGTTCGGCGTCGCGTATTTGATCGTGCTCGTACCGGTCTGCTGGCTGGTCGTCGTCATCACCGCGCGCGTGCCAAAAGGCGCGGCCATCCCGTTGGCGCAACTCGGAATCGAGAAGCCGGGCGCGATGTCGCGCGGTGAGAAGACGGCACTCGCGCTGTGCCTGGCGACGGCGCTGCTCTGGATTTTCCGCGCCGACATCGCCCTCGGCGCGACCAACCTTCACGGCTGGGCGAACCTCTTCCCGAGCGGGAAGATGATCAATGACGCGACGGTGGCCATCGCGATGGCGTTGGTCGCGTTCCTCCTCCCCGTCTCGAAGGAACAGCGCCTCCTCGGATGGGATGAATTCAAGCGCATTCCGTGGGACGTGCTGATCCTCTTCGGCGGCGGCTTCGCGCTCGCGGACGCGCTCGAGGGCAGCGGGTTCTCGAAGTGGGCGGGCGCGCGGCTTTCGTTCGTCGGCCAGTGGCATCCCGTGCTGATGATCGTCGTCATCTGCCTGGTCGTGACGCTCTTGTCCGAGGTGGCTTCGAACGTGGCGACGGCCACGGCGATGATGCCGATCGCCGCCGCGCTGTCGACGTCGATCGGCGTGCATCCTTACTTTCTGATGCTTCCCGCGGTGATCGCCGCGTCATCGGGATTCATGCTTCCGGTCGCGACCGCGCCGAACACGATCGTCTACGCGACGGGATTCATCCGCGTGAAGGCGATGGCGCGCAGTGGTCTATTGCTCGACATCATCGCGGCGATCGTGATCACGCTGCTGGTGTTCACGGTGATCCCGTGGGCCACGGGGATCGAACTGCGCGTGCCGCTGAAGTGATGTGGAGTGCGGCGACGGCGAGTCGCCGCTTTCCATCGCCGAAGCCACCACCCGCGGCAGCTCGACGCTGACCGCAATGAAAAGCGGCAGCATCGCTTCGCTATGCTGCCGCACTCCACAGTGGGGGCGGGCTGGAAGCCCGCCCCCCAAATATAAAAATCAGCGAGTCGCGCGACGGCGGCCCGTGCCCTGGAGTGACACTGCGACGCTGTCCGTCGAACTGTTGCCCGACGCGTCGATGCAGCTCACCTGGATACGGAACGGGCGGTTGGTGTCCCCGCCGACTTCGACTTCGAGCTCGGACTTCACGCGCCAATCGAACGCGCCGCCGTCGGCGGTGAGCGTTGCGATCGAGCAGCGCGGCATCGCGTCGGCCGCGTCGACCGCGTCGACCGCGACCTGCACCGGCACGACATTCCGCTGCGCGTCCACCGCACCGGCGGTCGCGCGAACGAAGCCGATGTGCGGGGCGATCGTGTCGACCACGTTCACCATGAACTTGCCACCCGCGCGGCGGCCCTTCGCGTCCGTCGACTCGCAGTCCACCGACGTCGCGCCGAGGTCGAACAGCGAGCCGGGCTCCGGCGAACAGGTGATCGCATTCGACCAATCCTCGGCCTCGGGCTCCCACGACACTTCCGTGCCGCTCGGGCTCGTGGCCTCGGCCGTCACATCAGGCATGCGCAGCCCGAGCCTCTCGACCACTTCGACGTAGAAGGCCGCTTCCGCGCGCTGGCCGAAATCGTCCTCCGCGGTGCAGTACACCTTCGTTTCTTTCATCGGGAAGAACCAGCCCGAGGGCGGATCGCACTGAACGACCGGGTCGGGATCCGCGCTGCCGTACGCCGTTACTTCGAAGAAGACTTCGCCGCCTTCCGGGTCCGCCGCGACTTCCACGACTTTGTCCGGAACCTTCAGCTCGAGACGACCCGGATCGCGCGGGTGCACGAACACGTCGAACGAACCGAAGGCAGGATTGAGCGCCTCGTCGACTGCTTCGCAGTTGACGGTGGTCCTGCCGTTCGGGAACAGCTTGCCCGACTCCTGCGAGCAGGTGACGCGCAGCTCGCCGTCGATCTCGTCGACTGCTCGCGTGTCGAACGTCACGATCGCGCCTTTCTCGTCCTCGGCCTGAACCTCGAACGACTTCGGGTACTCGAGCGACGGCGCGGTGCCGTCCCACACGTTCACGTCGATCACGCCGTCGGCCTTGTTGCCGGCTTGATCCGTCGCGACGCAGCGGATGCTCGACTTGCCGTAGGGGAACGTGGAGCCCGACTTCGGATCGCACTCCGTCGTGATCGTTCCTTCGCCGCCGGTGACGTTGACCTCGTACTCGATCGGCGTGCCGAGGCGCGATTTCGCCAGCACAGTGAGGAGCTCCGGCAGATGCAACGAGAACTTCAGGCCTCCCGGCTTCGTGACCGTGAGCGTCGCCTTGTTCGAATCGCCGGCCTGCACGGTGTACGTGCCGGGATCGTTCACGATGTCCTGAGGAATCCAGACGATCACGTAGCCCGTGTCGCTGGCGCTGACCTCGAGATCGAACGTCCCGGCTCCTCCGTCGAACGTGACCTTGTCGCCGAGACTCGAGCCGTAGACCGTCAGGAAAAATTCGCCGCCCTGGTCGGGGATGGATGCAGGATCGATGGATGTGATGGTGCCTGCCGAGGCACTGAGGGCCAATACCAGTAAACACACGGCTACCGCCGTATACGCCGTCCGCATATGAGAACCTCCGGTGGTGTTCGCGCGCCCACACGCGCTTACGCCTGCGATTTGTCTGGTCCGAAAACGAGAGAGAGCTTCGGACCGTCGATCTGAATAGAGGCAGCCATTATCCGGATTCGAGTCCTTTCCGGAAAGACTCTCATATGGAAAAAGAGCGTGACGGGGATCACTAAAAGCAGGGCGCAGGGGGCAGAGGGCAGGGCGCAGAAGCAGGAAAGGTCTCTCCTGTCCCCTGCGCCCTGTCCCCTGCGCCCTACTCCGCGAGGAGCTCGTCGAGCTCATCGCGCGTGAACTGCTTGACGAGCGAGGGATCGTCGGGCCGGAGGAGATCCGTGGCGAGCGTGGCCTTCCGCTCGATCAGCGCGTCGATCTTCTCTTCGATCGTGTTGCGCGAGATCAGCTTGATCACCTGCACGCCTTTGTTCTGTCCGAGGCGATGCACGCGATCGGTGGCCTGATCTTCGCGGGCCTGGTTCCACCAGCGGTCGTAGTGGATGACCACCGATGCGCTCGTGAGATCGATGCCGAGACCTCCCGCGCGGAGACTCGCCGTGAAGACGCGGCAATCATCGTCGTTCTGGAAACGCGCGACCTCGCCTCCCCGATCCCGCGTTCCGCCACGGATCGAAGCGAAACCGACGTCGTTCACGACGAGATGCTTCTCGATGAGGTCGAGCATCGACAGGTATTGCGAGAACACGACGACCTTCAATCCGCTGCTCATGCACTCGTCGAGGAGCTCCGTGAACAACTCCCACTTGCCCGACGGAACGTCATTCGCGCCGAACCCGCCGCCGGCGCTCGCAGGGTGATTGCAGATCTGCTTGAGGTAATTCAGCGCGGCGAAGATGTGCACGTACGAGACGGCGCCGCCGGCGCGGAGCTGCGCGCGCAACGGCTTCGCACGCGCTTCGATCACGCGGTGGTAGAGCGCGCGCTGCTCGCCGGTCAGATCGCAGTAGCGCTTGTCGACGATCTTCGGCGGCAGCTCGGTGAGGACCTGCGTTTTCGTGCGGCGAAGAACGAACGGACGAACGAGACGCTGCAGCGTCGACCGGTCGTCGACATGTTTCGGCAGATAGCCGGGCACGACGAAGTCGAGCAACGTCTTCAGCTCGCCCTCGTGGTTCTCGATCGGCGTGCCGGTCAGACCGATCGCGATGCGCTTCTCGATCGCGCGGAGCGCATGGTGCGTCGCGGTGTCCGCGTTCTTGATGGTCTGCATCTCGTCGAGGACGACGAGATCGAAGCGCCGGCCGCGGAACTGCTCGATGCGCGAGCGCACCAGCCCGTACGTCGTCAGCGTGACTGGCACGTTCGGCATGTAGCGCGCGAGCTTGTCCTTCCAGTGATGGATGACCGAGGTGGGACAGACGATGAGAACGGAGAGGGACGGATCGGCGTGCGTGAGCGCGGCAATGAGTGCGATAGCCTGATGCGTCTTGCCGAGACCCATGTCGTCGCAGAGCAGACCGCCGAAACCGTTCTGCTGCAGAAGCCACAGCCACTGATAGCCGGTCTGCTGATAGGCGTAGAGATCGAGTCCGAGGTCCGAGGGAGAGGGCGCGTCGGTGTCGGTCTGAATTTCGTCGAACAGACGGAAGACGCGCTCGCACGAGAGGTCGCCGCGGAACACGGCCTTCCCGCGCAACGAGCCGCGGATGCGCAGCAGCTCGAGCTTCGTGACGAGCACGTGCCCGCCCGGACCGATGGTCGCGTCGTCGAGCCACGCGAACTGCGGATCGGTGACGTCGATCCAGAGGTTGCCGCGGATGAGAGCGCGAATGCCCTCGCGCCGCGCGCGGGCGATGTCGGCCGCGGAGATGGAGTCGTCGCCGGCGAGAAATGTGATCTCGATCTCGAGGAGATCGGACGTAGGGCGTGGCTTCAGCCCGCCCTCCTCGGTGGCACGTTCGCCCGGGGGAGGCGGGCTGAAGCCACGCCCTACGTTCACGAAATCGAAGATGACTTCCCCATCCAACCGCATCGGCTTCGCATTCCGCACCGCTTCGGGCGCGAGCGACTCCGGCATCTCCGCGAGCTCGCCATGATGCCGTTCGACGAACGCGAACACCTCATCCTCGGCGATCAGACTCTCGCGGTCGTACGCCAGCCCCGCGCTGGCTCGCACCTCGAAGAGCGCGGCCTGTCCGCTCTCCGCGCGCTCCGCGAACATCGGCTGCGCGGCCGCGGGTGACGCGAGACGGTTGCCGACGAGGAAGTACTTGCCGAAGCGAGGCAGCAGCGCACGGTCGTGCACGACGCCGGCGCTGCCGAGAAGCACGGGCGAGAACCTCAGCGCCCGCGCGCGCGTGATCTCGATGCGCAGCGACGGCGTCAGGGTCTGCGGTGCAATCTCGAAGCCGCTGGCGGTGACGATCTCAGGCGCGTAGCCGACGATGTGCTCCACCGCCGCGGCCGGTATCGCGATCTGTTGTTGCTCAGCGTGCAGATGAAATCCGCCGTCGCGAAACTCGAGCTTCGCGTCCGCCGCGCGCACGAACATCTCCTTGCTCCACCTGTACCACGGCGAGCTCTCGAACAGCAGGCGCGCCGAGCCTGCGCCGCGCTCGAGGAGCTGTTGTTCACCGGGCGTCAGCGCGTATTTGCGGAGAAGCAGCTCGCGCGGGTCCATCGCGATCCGATCCTCGATCGGGCGTCCTTCGCCGAAGGACGCGAACCCGATCGCGCGCCAGACGCTGTGCTCGAATTTCTCCGCGGGCAGCACGCCGTCCTCGCCGCTCATGTGCACGATCAGCATCGCGATGTGGCGGCAGAGGTCCTGCGGACGCATGAACGCCTGGCAGGCGCAGCGCATCATCGTGAAGCGATCCGCGCCCGAGCTGACGATGAGGATGGGACGGAATGTCCGCCGCTCGTTCTCGGTCACATCCGCGGTGTACGCGCTGCGGAAGAACAGCGGATCGCTGACGCGAAAGCGCTCTCTGTGCGTCTCGAGCGTCTGGAGCGTGGTCGGGGAGAACGAAGAACGATAGCGATCGGGGACGGGCACGGGCTTGAGCGATGAACGATGAGCGATGAACGATGAACTTTCAAGACTTGATTTGTGTCAACTGCCCCTGCAGCCTCTTCAGATCCCTTCGATCTTCTTCGCTCGATGGATCGGACTTCAACCGCAGCTCGTGGATCTCGATCGCGCGACGGTACACGCGGCGCGCGTCGTCGAAGCGTCCGAGGTCGACCAGTGCGCGCGCCTGCTCGCCGTAGGCGAACGCGAGGTCCTTCTGCCCCTCGGCGTTCTTCGGATCCGCCGCAGCCAGCTCGCGCAGCAACTCGAGCGCACGCTCCGTCGATGCGAGCGCACCCGCGCCGTCCTTCATCATGTTCTGCGCCGTCGCCTTCATCACCATCTGATCGGCGAAGTTGCGGCGCGCGACGGCGTCGGACGGATCGAGCGCGCACCGCTGCTCGAGCGCTTTCAACGCCGCGTCGTGATGGCGGATCGCGCGCGGGAGATCGCGCACGATCGTGCCGCTGAAGAAACCGCCTAGGCGCTGATTCGCGCGGCCCGTCTCGATCAGGGCGTCGGGTGAGCTCGGGAGACCCGCGAGCACGCCCAGCGCGGCCTCGTACGCCTGCTGCGCGGTCGGCGAGCGAAGACCGATGTAGCGGCAGTCGCCGATCGCGGTCCACGTGCGCGCGAGCTCGGGAGTCGGCGGCAGCAACGCGCGAATCGCGCGCGCGCGTTCGTGCGCACGGAGTGCCTCGTCCCAGCGCAGCGCGCGCTGCTCCACGAATCCGATGCGGTCGTGCAGGTCCGCGACGAGCGTCGTCGCCGGACAGTCATCCTCCTCCGGACAAACCGTCTGCAGCGCCTTGCGATAGCTCGTCATCGCGCCCGCGGTGTCGCCGAGGTTCGCGCGGTACGGCAGACCCTGCACGTCGCCGATCTTCAGGTACGCCCCCGCGAGCTCGGTCCGCAGCTCCACGTTGTCCGAAGCCTCGGCCGCGAGGTTGTCGAGGTACACGAGCGCGCGGCGCACGAGCAGCTCGCGCGCAGCCGTCGATCCCGGCAGCGGCGCGATTGCATCGTGCAGCTCGAAAACCACTGCACGCGCGAGCGAGCGCACTTCGTCGAAGCGCCGCTCCGCGATCCGCTTCTGATGCAGTGTCGTTGCGAACGCGATCGCAGTGACCACCAGGATCGCGGCGCCCGCCGCGACCATCAGCTTGTTGCGTCTCACGAACTTCGACGCGCGATACGCGAACGTCGCCGGACGCGCGAGCACCGGATGCCCGCTGAGGTGACGGCGCACGTCGTCCGCAAAACGCTCGATCGAGCCGTAGCGGCGCTGCGGATCGAGATCGAGCGCGCACGCGAGGATCGTGTCGAGATCGCCCCGCAACGCGCGCGCATGTGTGCTCGCGCGCACCGCCTCGGTGGTCGCAGTGCGCGCCTCCGTGCCGAACGGCTTCGCATCCGTGAGCAGCTCGAACAGCAGCACGCCGAGCGAGTAAACGTCCGTGGCGGTCGTGACCTGGCGTCCGAGGAGCTGTTCCGGGCTCGCGTAGTCGGGCGTCATCAGACGCGTGGCCGTCGCATCCGGACGCGTCTCCGGCGACGCAAGCTTGGCGATACCGAAGTCGAGCAGCTTCGGCGTGCCGTCCACGGTCACGAGCACGTTCCCCGGCTTGATGTCGCGATGAATGACCAGACTGCGATGCGCGTACTCAACGGCGTCGCAGAGCTGCAGAAAAAGATGCAGCTTCTCCGCGGTCGACAGTCCGCGCGCGAACTCGTCGATCGGCGTGCCGTCGACGTACTCCATCACCAGGTACGGCAGACCATCGCTGGTCGTGCCGCCGTCGATGAGCCGGGCGATGTTCGGATGTTCGAGGCCGGCGAGGATCTGACGCTCCTGCCGGAAGCGTTGCACGAGTGCTTCGCCACCGCGTACCAGCTTGATCGCGACGCGTTGCGCGAAGTCGCCGCCCTCGCGAATCGCGAGGAACACCGTGCCCATCCCGCCCTGACCCAGCGACCGCACGATGCGATACGGTCCGATCAGCGAGCCCGCGAGTCGCTCCGCCTCGTGCGCGTCGATGAAGTCCCACACCGAGCGATCGAGGAACTCGCCGGGCTGGTCGTGCGCGGCGAGGAGCGACTCCACTTCCTTGCGCACGTCGGCGTCGGCGTCCGCAAGCAATGTCGCGCGCTGCTGCGGCGGCGCCTCGGACGCCGCGTGAAAGAGGTCCCGGACCTCGTCCCAGAACTCGGCCATCACGAGCTCAGCGCGCGCCGCAGCCACGCGCGGGCCATGGTCCATTCGCGACTGATCGTCGCGGGCGAGACGCCGAGGACGGCTGCGGTCTCGTCGATGGTGAGGCCCGCGTAGAAACGGAGCTCCACGATGCGGGCCTGCTGCGGGAAGATGCCGGTGAGATTTTCGAGCGCGACGTCGAGCGCGACGACGTCGATGTTCTCCGTAGCCGCGAGATCGAGCGCGGCGCCGATCGTCACCGCGATCATGTCCCCGCCGCGTTTGTCGCTCTTCTTCCGCCGCGCGTGGTCGACGAGGATGCGCCGCATCACCTGCGCGGCCACGGCGAAGAAGTGCGCGCGGTCGGCCCACGCGACTTTCCGCTGATCGACGAGCTTCAGATAGAGCTCGTTGACCAGCGCTGTCGGCTGGAGGGTGTGCCCCTCGCGCTCGCGGTGGAGGTGGCGTCCCGCGATGGCACGCAGCGGCTCGTATACGAGGCCGAGGAGCTCGTCGCGGGCCTCCTGCCTCCCGCTGCTCCATTCTCGAAGAAGTTGGGTGACCTCGGCCATGACCTTGGAAAAACGCCCGATTGTAACCGTGCGTGAGGGACTTTGCTGACAGTTCACGCGATCAGAGAAAGAGAGGAGCTTTACCGTTCGTATGACTTTCCTGCGTCGTGCAGTCTTCGTGTGTCTTCTTCTGCCCGCCATGGCCTTCGCGCAGTCCGCCGATCAGGAGGTGGTGTCGGTCGCAGACGCGCCTGATCCGATCACTCCCGGGTCCACCCTCACCTACACGATCACGATGACGAATCACGGCCCCGATCCGGCCGTGAACGGCGGGTTCAACACCAATCTGCCGGGCGAGATCACTTACATCAACACCGTCACTCCCGCGGGCTTCAGTTGCTTCACCTTCGGGGCGGCCGTGAGCTGCATCAACCCATCGTGGGCTCCGAGCACGGTGGTGTTCACGATGACGGTGCAGGTCGCCCCGTCTCTCATCTTCTTCCCGGACGGCAGCTTCAGCACGACCTTTACTACCTCGGGCACCACACCCGATCCGAACAACGGCAACAATTCGAAGTCGGCAACGACGAATTACGACACGCCGCAGATCGACCTGTCACTCACGGTGACGGACTCGCCCGACCCCGTGTTTCCCGATGGAAACATCACCTACACGATCCCGGTCACGAACGGCGGTCCCGACACGGCGACGAGCGTGAACTTCAACGTGTTCAACAACGGCTCGCTGCGGTTCCAGTCGGCCACGGCGCCGGCGGGCTGGAACTGCACGCTGCCCGCGGTCAACTCCACGCCGACGTTCACCTGCACGAATCCCAGCTTCGCGCCCGGCACCGACAACTTCACGGTGGTCGTGCAGGCGCAGGACGAAGTCCTCGGCATCAACGACGGCACGGTGTCCACCGCGTTCGGCGTGAACGGCACGGGCAACGACACGAACCAGGCCAACAACAACGAGACGGAAGACACGTTCTACACGACTCCCGACGCCGACATGACCATCGCGGTGACGGACTCGCCGGACCCGGTGACGCCCGACAACGACATCACGTACACGGTCACGATCGAGAACGACGGACCGGACGCGGCGCCGAACGCGACGTTCAACGTGTTCAACTCGGGGACGCTTCGCTTTCAGTCGGCGGTGGTTCCCGCCGGATGGAACTGCACGCTGCCCTCGGTGAACACGACACCGACCTTCACCTGCACGAACCCGAGTTTCGCCAACGGCGCGTCGTCGGTGTTCAGCGTCGTCGTGCGCGCGGATTCCACGGTCCTCGGCATCAACGACGGAACGGTGTCGACGGCTTTCAGCGCCGGCAGCGGCGTTTCCGACCCGAACAACGCGAACAACGCCGAGACCGAAGACACGGCGTACGTGACTCCGGACGCGAACCTCGGCGTCACGGCCACGGACTCTCCCGACCCGGTCGTGGCCGGGAACAACATCACGTACACCGGCGCGATCACGAACGCGGGTCCCGACACGGCCACGAACGTGACCTTCACCGCGAACCTGCATCCGAGCCTGCTGTTCCAGTCGCTCACCGGTCCGGCCGGATTCACGTGCGGCACGCCGGCGGTCGGCGCGAATGGAGCGATCTCCTGCACGATCGCGTCGCTCGCGAACGGCGCGAATCTCCCATTCACACTGATCGCGCAAGTGAATCCCTCGCTGCTCTCCGGACCCGATGGACTCGTTCAACAACAGTTCACCATCGGCAGCAACGTCGCCGATCCAACGCCGGCAAACAACTCGCTGACCGTCGACACGACGTACACGACGCCCGATGCCGACATCTCGGTGACGAACACCGACGCTCCCGATCCGGTAGCACCGGGCGGCACGATCACGTACACGCAGACGATCACCAACAACGGTCCGGACGCAGCCACGAACGCGAGCTTCACGCAGAGCACGCCGGCCGGGACGACGTTCCAGTCGTTCCTCGCGGCCGTGGGCTGGTCGTGCGCGACGCCGGCACTCGGCGGCACCGGCGCGATCACGTGCACGAAGGGATCGATGGCAGCCAGTGAGGTCGGAGCGTTCACGCTCGTCGTCAACGTCACCGGCGGCGGCACGATCAGCAGCACGGTCACCGGGGACAGCGACACGTACGACCCGGACCCGCTGGACAACAGCGCGACCGCGGCGACGACTTCGATCGCGCCGACATCCGCGGACCTCAGCATCTCCAAGACCACGGCCACGACCAATGCGCCGGCAGGCAGCACGTTCTCGTACACGATCGTGCTGACGAACAACGGTCCGGACGCGGCGACGAGCGTCGAGATGGAAGACGTGCTTCCCGCGTCTTTGCTCTTCCGCTCCATCACCACGCCGGCGGGCTTCTCCTGTGTGACACCGGCAGTGGGTGCAACCGGCACGATCACGTGCACCGCGGCATCGCTGGCGAACGGCGCGAGCGCGACGTTCACGCTCGTCGTCGAAGTCGCTGCGACGAGCGGAACGATCTCGAACACGGCCACGGCGGAGAGCGCGACGTCGGATCCGAACAGCGGCAACTCGGGCGGAACATCGGCGGGCGTGACGGCGGGACCCGCGCAGGCAGACATCGAGCTGACGAAGACGACCGCGGCGACGCAGGCGATTCCCGGCGGTACCGTGAACTACACGATCACCGTGACGAACGCGGGGCCGTCACCGGCGACGAACGTCGTCGTGTCGGACACGCTGCCCGCGGGACTCACGCTGATCTCGGCCACGCCGTCGCAGGGAACGTGCAACGCCACGAACCCGGTGACGTGCAACCTCGGCACGATCGCGAACGGCGGCAGCGCGACGATCGCGCTCTCGACGCAAGTGACCGCGACGAGCGGGACGATCGCCAACAGTGCGACGGTGACGTCGGCCGAAGGCGACAGCGATACGTCGAGCGCGCCGCCGATCCCGGTCGGCGCCGCGCAAGTGACACCGATCCCGACGATGTCGGAGTGGGCGTTGATGATGATGGCGGTGCTGCTCGGAGTGGTCGCGCTGATGAAGATGAAGTGATGTGGAGTGCGGCGACGGCTAGTCGCCGCTCTCCTTTCTTTGCGCGCTGAACGCTCCGAATGATGGAAAGCGGCGACTAGCCGTCGCCGCACTCCACATCATTCCGAAGCCACATCCACGATCGCCGAGATCGCGCGGTCGAGATGCTCGCGCGTGTGCGCCGCGCTGATCTGGCAGCGCAACCGCGCCTGTCCCTGCGGCACGACCGGGAATCCGAATCCGGAAACGTACACGCCGCGGCGCAGGAGCTCCTTCGACATCGCGATCGCCTTCGCCGTGTCGCCGATGAGGATCGGCACGATCGGATGGATGCCTTCGCGCACTTTCACGCCCTTCGTGGTGAGCTGCTCGCGGAAGTAGCGCGTGTTGTCGTGCAGGCGCTCGATGAAGCTCGTGTCGTTCTGCACGAGATCGATCGCCGCGATGGAGCCCATCACCACCGCGGGCGGGAGCGTGTTCGAGAAAAGATACGGACGCGATTTCTGGCGGAGATAGTCGACCAGGACCTTCGGCCCGGTCGTGAAGCCGCCGTGCGAGCCGCCGAGCGCCTTGCCGAGCGTCGACGTGTACGCGTCGATCTTCCCGAAGACGCCCAGGTGCTCCGCCGTGCCGCGTCCCGTTTTTCCGAGGACGCCGGTGCCGTGGGATTCGTCGACGACGAAGAACGCACCGTACTCGCGCGCGATGTCGATCAGCTCCGGCAGCGGCGCGAGCGAGCCCTCCATCGAAAACACGCCGTCGGTCATCACGAGCTTGTTGCGCGCGTCTTTCGTCGCTTCGAGTGCGCGGCGTAGATCGCCGAGGTCGCGATTCTTGTAGCGCTCCTTGCGCGCTTTCGCGAGACGTACGCCGTCGATGATCGAGGCGTGATTGAGCTCGTCGGAAATGATCGCGTCTTCTTCGGTCGTGACGGTCTGGAACAATCCCTCGTTCGCGTTCCAGCAAGAGCCGTAGAGGATCGTGTCCTCGGTGCCGAAGAACTCCGCAATCTTCTCCTCGAGCTGATGATGGATCGTCTGCGTGCCGCAGATGAAGCGCACGGACGCGAGGCCGTAGCCGTAATCGCGCTCGGCTTTCTCCGCCGCCTCGACGATGGCCGGATGGTCGGCCAGACCGAGGTAGTTGTTCGAGGTGAGCATGATCACCTCGCCGATCCCCTCGACGTCGACGACCGCGCCCTGCGGTCCCTTGAGCGCGAGCTCGCGCTTGAGGGTGCCGGCGGCGGCCATCTGATCGAGCTCGGAGGAAAGTGTGCTGATCAGGGTCATGGGCGGGGATGATACCGAACGATGAACGATGAACGATGAACGATGAACACCGCCACCCGGTTCATCGTTCATCGTTCATCATTCATCGCTCCGTTCACTCGTTATCGTATTTCAAGTCCCGCCGATAACATCGCTGCGCTTCCATGTCGAACACGACACAGGAGTCGATGGGACGGGAGTAGACGTGCATGCTCACGGCGCGCTGGTCCCACTCGGCGAGGTTCTTGATGCGGTGGATGGTCTGGGTCTTGTCGACGGTGTTGAGCGGGCCGCCGGGGATGGCCAGCTCGTTGTGGAGATGCTCCATGTCGATCTTCGTCGCGCCGGCCAGACAGTCCATGCCGACGACCTGCTGGTTCTCGGGGCGGTTGCAGTCGATCTTTTTGTAGTTCTCGACCATCAGCTTCCCCTCGATCATCGTCATCCAGCCGAGCTGACCGTTGTGCGTGTGCAGTGGCGTGACCGCGCCGATGGGCCAGCAGATCAGCATCACTTCGATCATGTCGTTGCGGAAAATCTTGTTGCGCGTATGCCGGTCCGGGAGCCACTGTTTGAAGGTCTCCAGGTCCTCGGGACGGATCTCGTACGCGACCAGGTAGTCGTAGATCTTCTGCTTGGTGATGATCCCCTCGGAGAGCCGGCGGATGCCATCGACGAATTGTTCGGCCGAGACAGCGGCCGGCGAGTAGATCGCCTGCGGAACCTCCGTGATGTTCTGAGTGTCCATGGGTCCCCTCCGTCGTGCGAAATATAGAGCAATTCGCGAGCCGCGGGTCATGTGCTAGTCTCCGCCGGGTTTGGAGATGAGAGACAAGGTTCAGAACGTCGCCGTCATCGGTGCGCAGTGGGGCGACGAGGGAAAAGGGAAGATCGTCGACCTCCTCTGTGAGGACTTCGACGTCGTCGCCCGCTACCAGGGCGGCCACAACGCCGGCCACACGGTGAAGTTCGAGGACAAGCACTTCGCTCTGCGCCTCATCCCCTCCGGCATCATCCACCCCGACAAGCTCTGCCTCCTCGGCAACGGCATGGTCATCGATCCGCAGGCCCTCCTCGACGAAATCGACGGACTGCGCGCCGCTGGCATCAAGATCGAGGAGAACCTCCTCATCAGCGACGCCGCGCATTGCATCCTCCCCTACCACAAAGCCCTCGACCTCGCCCGCGAAGAAGCGGCCGGCGTAGCGAAGATCGGCACGACCGGACGCGGCATCGGCCCGGCGTACGAGTCGAAGGTCGGACGCTACGGCATCCGCATCGCCGACCTCGTCGACCCCGACGTGCTGAAGCAGAAGATCGAATTCACGTGCGCGGAGCGCAACGCCGTGTTGTCCGGCGTCTATCACCGCGAGACCTACGATCCCGCGAAGCTGTACGAGGATTACCTTCGCCACGGCGAGGTGCTCGCCAAGCGGATCGTGAACGGCACCGTGTGGATCAACGACCAGATGCGCGCGAAGAAGCGGGTGATGTTCGAAGGCGCGCAGGGAACGATGCTCGACATCGATCACGGCACGTACCCGTTCGTGACGTCGTCGAGCACGATCGTCGGCGGCATCTGCTCGGGCCTCGGCGTCGCGCCGAAGCACATCCACATGGTCATCGGCGTCGGCAAGGCGTACACGACGCGCGTCGGCGGCGGCGCGTTCCCGACGGAGCTCGACAACACGCACGGCGAGCATCTCCGCAAGCGCGGCAACGAATTCGGTACGGTGACCGGACGCCCACGCCGAACGGGCTGGCTCGATCTCCCCGTGCTGCGCACGTCCGCGATCCTCAACGGTCTCGACGAGATCGCGCTCACGAAGCTCGACGTCCTCGACGAGTTCGACGAGATTCCGGTCTGCACGTCGTACAAGGTGCGCGGCGAGACCTGGAACACGTTCCCCGCCTTTGCCGTCGCGCACAACGACTACCAGCCCGAGTACCGCACGTTCAAAGGCTGGAAGTCCTCGACCGCGGGCATCACGTCGTTCGAAGACCTCCCCCGCGAAGCGCGCGACTACGTGAAGTTCATCGAGGACGAAACGGAAACGCGCGCGTCGATCATCTCGACGGGACCGCGGCGCGAAGAGACGATTCTCCGATAGGTCTACCTACGGCGTCGGGGCGTCGCAGTCTTCTTGCGTGCTTCTGTTTTCGGCTTGGGCCTGTGCTTCGCCTGCAGCGTCATCCACCGATCGAGAAGCTCCGCAGTCGCCTGCTGAACCTCCGGCGACAAGCGCTTCAACGCTTGCCGGTCCTCGGTGAGGATAATTCGGAGCGCTTCATAAGCGGGACGGAGAGGCTCCTGAAGCTCTAATTCCTCGAGGAGTCCAAGGACACTCGCGCCTTGGCCATGCGCTATAGCTATACCGAAGACCCCAATGAGGACCGCGGTGATCGAAACAACGTACTCGGGACCAGACGAAAGAACGCGATGCAACGCAGCAAGGGCATCATTCGGTGCGTCGAGAACAAACAGCATCTGGCTCTGGACCGCGACGACAGTGAGATCTGTTTCAGTAGTCGACAACGGGCGAACGAGCCGCAGTGCTTCCTCGCGGTTACCCACCGCCATTGAAGCGACCGCAAGCGCGAACCGCATCCGCGGATGGCTAGATTCGTCGATGGGTCGAACCAGATTCAACGCTTCTGTGCTGCGGCCAAGTTTCACCAACAGGAATACGAGCATAGCGGTTGCAAATACATGACCGGGCTCCTTTTCGAGACCCTCGCGCAATACGCGCTCAGCGTCCGAGTGTCGCGCAGCGCGAGCAAGAGCTGCGCCGTAATCTGCCAATGTGCTAGCGTCGCGGTCTTCGCCGAGTGCCCGTTCGAAAGCCGCGAAGGCTGCTTCCGTTCTGCCAAGCTTCTCTTGCAGTTTTCCTAGCCGACGCAACACCATCGCCGGTGCGGGAGCGACCATCGCGTATCGTTCAAAGAACGCCGCCGCGTCTTCGAGATGCCCGGCACGTTCGGCGATCATTCCGGACACGAAGTCTGCGTAACTTGATTTCTCCTGTTCTTGAGCTTCCGCCACCTGCCGCCGCGCTTCGCCAAGCTCTCCCAACTCCATGAGTTCACCAGCGAGTAACACCTTAATGAACGGAGAATTTGTTTGTCGCGCTAACCTTCGAAGCATGTCTACCGAGTCGTGCCAATCTTGTGAACCAATGGCTTCCAATTCTGGAATCCCGAGCACTGCAGCCGCGGTAGCCGCGCCCACGCCATCGTCAATGTTGTTCAAGAACCCCCGGGAAAGAGCTAAAACGATCTTGGTAGCATAACTGGGACCATATAAATGCATCATCTGCTGCCGGCCTACTTCAAGACTCCCGTAGATTTGATCTCGTTCCTTCTTGTTGGAACTGCTCAGCCGTTTGGCCAAGGCCAACCTCTCCTGCCGAGAGATCGGCGCCCCGCCGACTAATTCACCGGCTCGCTGCTTCTCATCAGCTCTTAATCCCGCTCGGTCAAGAGTCCGAGCAAACTCTTTCACCCATCGCTCGCGATCAACGACCTCGCGCAGTGACGCGTCCTCACCGTCCAAGTCGAGCATTGCAGTAATCTGCTCGGTCAGGAACTGATCCGAGAGAAGTGTCCGGATCGCCCGCGACTCTAGCGCGAAGCGCATCGAGCGATCGTCCTCGATGAGCTGCGCAATCGCAAGACAATACTCGGCGTGGCGCAACTTCTCGTCGGACGATTCACGCGACGCAGCGTCAAGCAGATCACGAGCCTGCGTCTTGACTTGATCGGCACCATAGAACAGCCGCAGGAACTGTACGAGCCAGATCAAACGACGGCGAACGCGCCGACTCGCGCGCATGAGATACCAGATGTTGAAGAATCGCTCGGCAACCTGAAACCCGATCTTGGTCGTTGGGTGATAGTCGACCTTTTCCAGCATACCTTGCTGGACAAGGCGATTGAGCTGTGCCGAGATCGCATTGATTTCCATGGGCAGCTTGTCCACGAGCTCTCCGGCACTGATGGGATCCCAGTGAATGGCAACTGCGTCGACCACCTGTTGCGCCTGGATCGGCAAAGTCTCGAAGCGCGCCTTGTACAACGGCGTGCATTGATCGAGGAGCTTCTCCAGATCGCTGCGCACGTCGCCTTCGGTACCTTGGGCCAGGACCCCAAAGAGCAGAACGATCGTTCGCGGATTCCCGCCGGTCAAGGTGTGCAGGGTGTCAATTCTTCCCGGGTCGCGCTCCAGCAAACGTTCGACGTCAGGCGCGCCCAGTTCGCGCGAGAGTCGCGTCAGCACGACTTTCGTTTCCTCGCGCGTCAGACCTCGTAGTTCATGAATGCGAAAGAAGTCGTAGAACGGCGCCTCATAGTCGTACGTCGCACCGATGATGACTGGCATGGCGCCGACTAAGAGGAGACGCGGCTCCTGCGACAGCAATTCCCGAAGGGCCCATTGTGCGCTCTCCTGCTTCTCGAGCCGCTGTAGGACGAGATCGAGATTGTCGACCAGGAGAACCAGGCGACGACCCAGACGCTCGGCGGTTCCGAGCAGCAGATCCAGCGCAGCGGATGCACGCTTCTGCTCGTCGTCTCGTGGAAGGGTCTCGACCGCGTCGTCGAGAGCGCCCGCTTCCTCGCGGCGGCCACTTTGCTCCAACGCATCGCTCAAGGCATCGATGAAATTGAGATAGAGGTCGGAAAGACGGCCGACGTTGTATTGCTCCTCCGGAAACGTGAGCGGCAACCATGCTTTGGACAGCGCGGGATCGTCCTCGATTGCATAACGTAGCCGGCGGAGAAGTGTGGTTTTCCCCATTCCCCGGTTGCCGACGATCACTTGGTGTTGATTGAAGCCCGGTCGGTGGAGGTCGGCAACCATGTGATCGAGCAATTCCTGACGCGCTGCGAACTGCGCCACCAGTTCGTGCTTGCTCAACAAGTCGGGGTTGTAGATCGCCACGCCATGGAGGCGGCGGTTGAGGATGTCGGACGTCATCGGACGTTCCTTCGCCAGTAATCACGTAGCAGCACGGATCGAAAGTGATAGCGGTCTTCGACTCTGACGATGTACCCGTCGCTGATCAAGACATCGACAAGGTAGATGAGCTGCTGCTCGCGCGCGGTAGCATCTGACAGTTCGGGCGAAAGCACCCCCGACAGCGTCGGGCGCGAAGCGCCGGCATCGTCAGCGGCGATCGCGTTGAGGATGTTCACGGCACGCCCGTCGTCCGGTGCGCCCAATTCTTCATGAAGACGCTGACGCCAGAAGTCGAAGTACGATTTCTTCGATGGCGACAGCAGGTTCTCATAGACAACGTCGACGTCGTCAACGCTTGGCTCCCCGCGCGGACGCAGGGCGCTCAGATCGGCGAAGCACATCTGCAGATGGAACGGGATCAGCCAGCCCATCCGGTCGCAGATGCGGTTCTTCACGTTGTCGTTGAGGATCATGGAGTACGACACGGCCAGCTGATCGAGCAGCGCACAGGCCGCCTTCCGACTGAACGCGCCGAAGTCGGTGTAGAGATAGAGATCGTTGATCGTGTCGCCGAGGTTCATTCGCCGAGCGACCGTATCGAGACCGATCGACCCTGCTAGAAGCCAACGCACGTTCTTGCCGATCTCCGCGTGCTGGCGAAGCGTACGAAACCAGTTCAGAAAGTCCCGCGCGCGCATTCCGCTCGTATCCGCGCGGAGGAGGGCGAGGATGAAGATCGGAAGCTCATCGACGAGAATCAGCCAGCGTGAACCGGTGCCTCCGACCGCACTGACGATCGACTCACCCACCAGCGCCCAATTCGCTTGGGCATCGTCCTTGAGCTCGAGCTCGACCGACGCGATCCCGAACTTCTTCACCTTGCCAAAAAATCTCGAAATCGGACTTTTCTTCAGAGCCTTCAGGACCGTCTTCTTCGGATCATGCCTGGCGATTTCCGCCAGCAACTTGCGCGCAAAGGCCAGCTCGTTGTTTGCGTCAGCGACGCTGAAGTAGAGCGCGCGTCGCTCACGCTCCCCCGCGGTATCGCGGAGGCGGTACATCAGTGACGTCTTTCCGACTCTGCGAGGTGCCAACAGAAGGATGTCGTCCGTCTCGAGACGGGCCCAGATCTCTGCGACCTCAGTAATCCGGTCGAAAAAGTCCTCCCCTTGAACGGGTCTACCCACGGCGTTCTGAATCATGGTTGGTCTCGGTGGCGGCAAAACGTACAACAATTCTGATGTACAACGCAAGAGTTGTACATCAGAATTGTTGCACCGGCCCGCGAACCGCCAAAAACAAAACCGCCGCCCGAAGGCGGCGGTTCTCGTCAGTCAGCAGTGTTCGTGAATCAGCGGTTTTCCGGGACTTCTCCGGCGTTCTCGCTGGCTTCCTCGTCCTCGCTGATCTGTTCCATCGCGGCGCGAAGGTCGTGCACGAGATCGGCGGAGGTGTTGTCCTCGTCGACATGCAGCGAGTAGATGGACGTCCAGGTGTTGTTCTTCTTCAGCACGACGAAGTGGAAGTCGGCGCCGAGGGTGTAGAGAGCGACGCGGCCGTCCTTGACGATCGCCTGCACTGGCGTCGGAGTCGATGACACCAGATTCGACCTCGGAGTGATCTCGCTCGAGCGGCCGACCGGCTTCCAGATGCGGACGGTACCGCCGATCTTGCGCGGCAGGATGTTCAGGCGGGTGATGGCCGTGGAGTCGACCGAGCCAAATGCAAGATCGACGCTCTCGCCGTTGCGCTCCATCGTCAGCGGCGGGTGAATCGCCTCGCCGTCATCCTCGTACTCGCTGGCCGTGACGCCGTCGCCGACGTCCGCCATGTCTTCGAGGTTCGCCAGCTCGACCGTGGCGTCGCTGCCCTTCTCGAACGCGAACAACGCGTACTCGGGATCGAGCACGTTGCCGTTGATGCTCCACCAGGCCAGGTGCATGAACGTTGCGGTGACGCCGCCGTACTCGCCGCGCGTCAGCGCGAGCTGCAGACCACGGTACATGCCGCTGCCAGCGGCGACGTTGCGGGGGGAGGACCAGTGACCGGCGGCATTCAGCGCGGCGTAGCGAATCTCGGCACCCGCCGAGCCGCCCTCGCGCGTCCAGACGACATACAGCGTATCGGTGATCGCATCAAACGCGACCTGCGCCTGCTTCTCGATCGTGGGGTCTTCGGTGGACGGTACGACCAGACGCGCGCGCGCATCGCCTTCGGCACGGGTGATCTCGATCTGCGGCCCATCGGGCGTGGCTTCGATCGCGTAGCGGATCCCATCCGGGGTCAAAACCGAGACCGCGCCCATGGCCGGAAGGGCCAGCAACGCGATCGTGAACATTACTGCGAGAGAACGACTCTTCATGATCAGGCTTTCCAGTTGACGACCGAGCACAGGTTGACCTCGGTCAGGAGTTGTTTCACGTTGTTGTACTGCGGGTAGAAGCCGGCCACGACGTCGAAGTAGACGTCGGCTTCCTCGAACCGGCCCGTGCGCACGCAGACCTCGCCGAGGAGATGGTTGGCGTTGCGGATCTGCCGGCGCGTCGACGCGAGAGACAGCCCCTCGCGCGCGAGATCTTCCGCGGTGTCATAGTCTTCGAGCTCGACATACCCGAGCGAAAGATCGAGGCAGGCCTCGGCACGTTCGGTCGCGTCATCGAGCTCGTTGATCACGGTCTCGATGAGGTGCACGCCCTCCTCGAGGTCGCCGCGAAGAATCTTCGTCCCGCCGAGGTTCGCCGTGATGCCGGAAGCGAACGACTGAACCAGCTCGTTCGACTGCGGCATCGCGTCGAGGGCGACCAGCGCCTCTTCGAACGCCTCGACCGCGGCATCGAACTGCGAGTCCGCGACCTGGGTGATGCCGAGGTAGTTGAGCACCGTCGCGCGCGCGAACGGATCGTCCAGCGCGGCGGCCGCGGTGCGGGCGATCTCGCCGTAGAAGATCGCGCGACGACGATCGTCCGTCTCGACGTAACGACGCATCAGCACCGACGCGGCCATGTAGACATGACGGTGCGAGCGGCGACGCATGACGATGCCCGGCAGCGCGGAGACCTCCGGTCCCTCGCGATCCGCGGCAATCAGCGCTTCACCCTTGCGAATGGTGATCAGTTCCCGCGTCTCATCGGACACGGGCAGAGTGGCGGCTCGGTCATATGCCGCAAGCGCGGCCCCCACCTCGCCCTTCCACATGTGCTGCAAACCAAGTTCGCAGTGTTGCAGGGCTTCCCTATCTCTCTCAGTCATTATTCTCGAGCACCCGTCCGTTCTGGGGAAGTTGCGCGCATTTTATCTTGAATAACTGAAATGCCAAGGGTGATTTTCGTCACGTCGACGTAGGACGGGCTTCAGCCCGTCCCCCGGGGCGGGCTAAAGCCGCGCCCTACGTCTTCAGAATTTCGTCGATGGACGCCTGAGTCACGGGGTGATACGTCGGCCGCGCGACCGCGTAAATCCGACGCGCAAACGCGAGATCCTCGGGGTTTTTCGCGAGTTTTTCGTAGATCGGTCTCACGAACTTCCGCCGTCCCTGCGTCGTCAGAAAACGCTCGATGGCCGGATACGCGCCTTTGTATCGCGCGTCGATCGACTTCTCCAGCCACGCCGACAGCACCTCACTGTTGCCGCTGTCGCTGAAGTGGAAGCGCCCATCGAGTGCCGCCATGCGCTCGACCGGCAGCAGCGGCAGCGACTGAATGAAGTGCACGCGCTCGTGCGAGGACCACTTTTCAGCCTGAATCGCATCGACGCCGCCGCCCTCCGCGAACGCCTTCGCCTGAGCCTCGACCCGCGTGAACGCCTCGGACTGCGGTTTCGGCGCGTTCGGAGGAAGTCCCGGCCCGTGGATCCACTGGTCGATGTTCACCTTCTGCACGACGTCCGGCAGCGCGGTCTTCAGATGATCGACGAAGATCGCGGTGGTCATCGGCGTGAACGCGAACTTGTCGAAGTACGCGCGCAGGAATTGGTCCCACCGCTCGCGGCCCGCGGTCTCCTCGAGCAGACGGAGAAACAGCGCGCCCTTCTCGTAGATGATGCCCGGCACATCATCGGGATCGCGTTTGCTGACGTCGACGACCAGCGATTGATCGGCGGCGGGAAGCGTCTTCAGCTCGTCGCTCACCTCGGTGATGCCGAGAAGCCAGAGCATCTCGGAGTACTCGCGGCCGTAGAGCTTCTCGGTGATGCGATGCTCGAAGTAAGTCGTGAAGCCTTCGTTCAGCCAGGAATCGCTCCAGTTTGCATTCGTGACGAGGTTCCCCGACCACGAATGCGCGAGCTCGTGCGCGATGAGAGACACGAGCGACTTGTCGCCCGCGAGCACCGTCGGCGTGAGGAACGTCAGACGCGGATTCTCCATCCCGCCGTAGGGGAAGCTCGGAGGCAACACGAGCAGGTCGTAACGATCCCACCGATACGGACCGTACAACTCCTCCGCGGCCTTGATCATCTTCGGCGTGTCGCTGAACTCCGCGGCCGCGCGCTCGATGACCTCGGGCTCCGCGTACACGCCCGAGCGCGTGTCGAACGGGCGGAACTCGAGATCGCCGACCGCGATCGCGAGGAGGTACGACGGGATCGGATGCGTCATCCGGAACTGATAGACGCCTTCTTCATTTCGCGCTTGCGGATTCTCCGCGCTCATCACCGCGAGCAGCACCCTCGGCACGCGGATGGTCGCGTCGTACGTGAAGCGCACGCCGGGCGTGTCCTGACACGGCACCCACGTGCGCGCGAGGATGGCCTGCGACTGCGAGAGCAGGAACGGATGTTTCTTTCCTGCGGTCATCGCCGGCTCGAGCCACTGCAGTGCGCGTGCGTTGGGACTCGTCGCGTAGTCGATGCTCACGCTGGTCGTGTTCGCACGAAGCGGGATCTCGAGCTTGCTGCCGAGAATCGGATCGGGCGGACTGAGCACGAAGTCGACCGGCGCACCGGGAGGATGAACCTGCACGCGCTTGATCTCCAGCCCGTTCGTGTCGAGGACGAGCGTCTTCGCGTTGGTCTCGTTGCGCAGGCGCAGCGTGGCCGTGCCGGAGAGCTGCTTCTTCGCGAAGTCGACGCCGAGGTCGAGCGCGATGTGCTCGACGCGAACTTCGTCGGGGCGCGAGTACGAATGCGGATCGCGCGGGACGGCGGCGAGCGGTTTCGCCTCGGGCGCGGGCTGTTCGTTGCGGCAGGCCGCCGCGACAAGGAGGAGGAGAGGGAGAACGAGAACGCGTTTCATGGGCGCCGGAAATGTACTACGTGTGTGGAGTGCGGCAGCATAGCGAAGCGATGCTGCCGCTTTCCATGCGGCAGCGTCGAGCTGCCGCCTGGGCGGGCGGGGGCCGCAGCTCGACGCTGCGGCAATTGAAAGCGGCACTCAATGCAACGCGAGAGTCACAGGCCTCGCGAGACATTCGCTGCCGCACTCCATACAATGCCCGCGCAGGCCAAACGTTCATGTCACTTCCGTCCGGAACCCGGCTCGGCCCGTATGAGATCGTTCAACCGATCGGCTCCGGCGGCATGGGCGACGTCTACCGCGCGCGAGACTCCCGTCTCGATCGCGATGTCGCGGTCAAGGTCCTTCCGGAACGCTTCGCGCGCGATGCCGAGGCGAAGATGCGCTTCGAGCGCGAAGCGAAGGCCGTTGCGGCGCTGACGCATCCGAACATCCTCGCCATCCACGACTACGGCTCGGACGGCGGCGCCGCGTACAGCGTCACTGAATTGCTCGAAGGCGAGACGCTGCGGCGGCGGATCATCGAAGGTCCGATCCCGTGGCGGAAGGCCGCGGAGATCGGCGCGGCGATCGCGGACGGCCTCGCTGCCGCGCACGCGAAAGGAATCATTCATCGCGACCTGAAGCCGGAGAACATCTTCCTGACCACGGACGGGCGCGTGAAGATCCTCGACTTCGGGATCGCGCAGCTCGTTCATCAGCAGGCGGAGTCCGAAGAGGTCGACACGTCCTCGATGCCGACCGCGCCGATGAAGACGGACCCGCATTCGGTCGTCGGCACCGCGGGCTACATGGCCCCGGAGCAGCTCCGCGGCGAGCCGGTCGACGCGACGACGGACATCTTCTCCCTCGGCGCACTGCTGTACGAGATGACCACCGGACGCCCCGCGTTCATCCGCGCGACGGTGATCGACTCCCTCTCCGCGATCCTCGCGGAAAATCCGGACGTCTTCGCGATCTCGGAACGGCTGATCCCGTACGAGCTCGCGCGCACGATCCATCGCTGTCTGGAGAAGAAACGGACGGAGCGATTCCAGTCCGCCCGCGATCTGGCGTTTGCGCTGCGCGCGATCGGAACTTCATCGTCCTTTGCTTTCCTGCCGCCGACGATGCGTCGACGCCGCTGGCTTTGGGCGGCGGGCATCGCGCTCGCGTTGCTCGTGATCGCTCTTCTGGGTCTTCGAGTCTTCAAGTCGTCGAGTCTTCGAGACTTGACGACTCGGCGACTCGACGCCTCGACGCCTCGACAACACCGCTCGATCGCGATCCTCCCCTTCGTCAACGCCACCGGCGATCGCGAAGCCGAGTACCTCTCCGACGGCATCACCGAGACGCTGATCAACACGCTCGCGCAGGTGCCGGGGCTGCGGGTGATGTCGCGGACGTCCGTCTTTCATTACAAAGACAAGCCCGCGAATCCGGTGAGCGTGGGGCGCGAGCTGCGCGTGAGCGCAGTGGTAGTCGGACGCATCGAGACGGTCGGCGAGCGGCTGGTCGTGTCGGCAGAGCTGGTCGATGCGAGCGACAACGCGCTGATCTGGGGCAACCGCTATCAGGCCTCGCGCGCGGACCTGTTCTCCGTCGAGCAGTCGATCGCCTCGGAGATCGCACGCATGCTGCGCCTGCAGCTCGGAGGACGCGAGCAACAGCTTCTCGCGAAACGCCACACCACTGACCCGCGCGCGTACGAGCTCTATCTGAAAGGGCGCTTCCAGTGGAACAAACGCAGCGCGGAAGGGCTGTACCGGGCGATCGAGTTTTTCAACGAGGCCATCGAGATCGATCCGCAGTACGCGCTCGCGTATGCGGGCATCGCCGACTGCTACAACCTCCTCGACATCTGGGCGAACCTGCCGACGCGCGAGACGTTCCCGCGCGCGAAAGCGGCGGCGCAGAAGGCGCTGTCGATCGACGATCAACTCGCGGAGGCGCACACGTCGCTCGCCTACGCGATCCACACGTACGAGTGGGACTGGCTCGCGGCGGAGCGCGAGTACAAGCGCGCGATCGAGTTGAATCCGAACTACGCGACGGCGAGACAGTGGTACGCGGAGTTCCTCACCGCGGTCGGCCGCTTCGACGAGGCGGAGCAGCAGGGGAAGAAGGCGCTCGAGATCGATCCGATGTCGCCGATCATCAACGCGGTGATCGCGTTCAACTCGACGATGGCCCGCCGCTACGACGCCGCGATCGAACAAGGCACGCGCACGACGCAGCTCTTCCCCGACTTCATGCCCGGCTACATGTACCTCGGACTCGCGCAACTGGAATCCGGCCGACCGCGCGAAGCGCTCGCGTCGTTCGAGACCGCGCGGAAGGGACTCGACATCGCCGTCGTGCGCACCTGGCTCGCACGCGCGCGCCTCGCCGCCGGCGATCGCGACGCGGCCATGCGCATCCTCCGGCAATTGCAATCCAGCCGCGATTACCTGCCGCCGTACTACATGGCGGCGCTGTACGCGGACCTCGGCGATCGCGAGCACGCGAAACGCGAGCTCGCACGCGCCCGCCGGGAGCGAACCGGCGCGCTGGTGTGGTTCAACGTGGATCCCGCAATGGATAAGTTGCGTTAGTTTTTTTCAGTTTATCCCGCGCGTAGACGCGGGATCTCCGGTGATACCGCCAAGCTGCAGCCCACAGGCGCGAGTCGCGCGGTGTAACCAGAGATCCCGCGTCTACGCGCGGGATAAACTTTAAGAAGACCTACCGAATGAACGCATAGCTCACCTTGAAGAACAACGACCTTCCCGTCCGCACGAGCGTGTCGTCTTCGAGCAGCAGCCGGTCGTCGCCGTAACCAGCGAAGAGCACCGTCTGCCAATTCAGTTTGTAGCTGTAAAGCACCGAGCCGAGGAACGAGCCACTCTGATCCGGGACAGGGAAAGTGTAGAGCGCGGGGTTGTAGTCCGTCGTCACGTATTGCGCGATCACGCGCACGAGTGACTTCGCGGAGAAGCTGTATTGCCCACGCACACGCTCGACCATCGCGGTGAAGAGCCGTCCGCCGTCGACGTCCACCGTGTCGCGCGCCAGGAAGAATTGCAGATCGAGACGGTCGTGCGGACGCACGCTCGCGCTGATCGACAGCGAGAGACCTTCGCCCTCGCGTGCGTTGTCGAAGTCGATCTGCTCGCCGACGCGCGCCTGCAGCGTGATGCGCGGAATGCGCCGATAGGGATCGAACTGATAGAAGAGCTGCAGATAGTTCTGCTTCAGCAGCTCGGTGTCGACGAGGATGCTCTCACTGCGCGCAAGTGCCGAGAACTGCGTGTTCTTCGCGCCAAAACCGTTGACGCCGGCGGAGACGAGATCGTAGATCCGATCGTTGTCGCGGTTCGCCTGCGCGGCAACGACGATGCTCGGACGGAAGAAGCGCACCTTGCGGTTCTCGGGGTAGTAGCTGCGGCCGTAGTAGCCGACGAGCTCGCGGTATCCGACCTGCGGGAGGAATCCGAGGTCGGCGCGGAAGCCGTCGCCGATGTCGGTGTACTCGACTCCGGCGTCGTGAGTCCGCGTCCGATGATCCCAGGCCGCGTTGAACGCGTGCGAGGAAGAGCTCTCGCCATCCCACGCGCCCGAGAGATCGGGACGGTCCGGATTCTCCGTATCGCTGAAGAGCACCTGCCCGGTGAACGTGTGCTGCGGCATGCGCCACTGAAAGTCGGGACCGATGACGCGATTGTGGCCCCCGCCGTCGATCTCGCGATCGGTGAGCACGCCGCCGACGAAGGAGTTGCCGAGGTCGTGGCGCACGCGGGCGATCGTCGCGTACGACTTGATATCCAGCAGCGCGAAGCCGGAGCGCGTCGGGCCGGGAATGATCGTCAGGCCGCCGCCGCGGTCCTGTGTCGTGAGGATCGTGTACGCCGTCGAGCCGATCTTGCCCGTTGCACGCGCGCCGGCGCGCGGCGAGGTAATCGTGCGCGTATACGCGACTTGCATCGGCGTGTCGAAGAGGTCGAAGCCTTCGAGGAAGAACGGACGCTTCTCCGGGAAGAAGACGGCGAAGCGCTGATTGACGAGGATCTGCGGAACGTCCGCCTCGATCTGCGAGAAGTCGGGGTTGAGAGTGAGGTCGACGGCGTGGTTCGCGCTCGGGTTCCACTTCACGTCGAGGCCGGCGTCGGTCTCGAAGTCGCCGTTCTCGAGATCGCTCCCGAGCCCTGCCTCGGGACTCGACACCTGCTGCGCGGTCACGTACGGCGCGGCCACGAAGTGGCTCGCTTCGGGGAGTCCCGTGAGTCCCGTGAGCGGATGAGTGAAGCAGATGATGCAGTTCGATCCGCGGGGCATCGGCGCGCTATGGAACGCGTAGCGGAAATCGCGCGGCCAGTTGCGCCAGACCAGGATGTTCCAGGTCTGCGGATCGGCGCTGCTGTAGCGGAGGGAGTTGAAGGGGATGCGGAACTCCGCCGTCCACCCTTCCTTCGTGATCTGCGCCGCGGTGTCGTAATAGAAGTCGGGCGCGAAGTCTTCGTTGAAGTTGGCGTCATTGAAGATGCCGTCGGCCTGGATGCCGCGCGGATTCACGCGCAGTTCGATGGCGGAGCGCTTGTCGTTCCGGGTGTCCAGGAAGATGGCGATGTTGTCGTCCGTGCCGATGACGCCGTCGCGATCGACGAACGGCGCGCGGATCTTGCGCGGCTCGGGATCGTCGGCGCGGATGCCGATGTAGAAGTACCGCGCGTCGTAGGTGATGTACGCAACCGTGCGGATTTTCGCGGGGATGTTGTCGCCGGGCGAAGTCTCGTAGAACTGATCGATGACCGCCGCGCTCTGCCACGCCGCATCATCGAGCGCGCCGTCGAGATCGATCGCGGACGCGGTCTTCGGGATGTTCATCGGCCCCGGCTGCGGCGGCGCCGGAACCGGCGCAGGCGTCTGCGCCGCTGCGATGGTCGCGATCGCGAGGAACAGCAGTGCAGCGACGCTGCGAGTGTGCATCGATACTCCTCCGTACGAAGCATTACGTAGGGTGTGACGTGGAAGTTGCAAGTTTGACGCGAGAAGTTGCGCGAGGGTTAGGTGAAGGGTTAGGTGTGGCGTGCGGCGGCAACGCCGCCGCTTTCGGATGGGCGCGATCGCGCTAAGC
>Ga0075421_100000087_pt1 | contig 72339 bp, 74 predicted proteins | sample SoiMetdeltSBSDD5_FD_75292 | JGI IMG/M metagenome (GOLD analysis project Ga0075421, IMG submission 75292) | Bulk soil microbial communities from a Populus tree surrounding site in Tennessee, USA - Soil MetaG P. deltoides SBSDD5 | ecosystem: Environmental > Terrestrial > Soil > Tree plantation... | reverse complement strand
TCGTCGTGGGGTGGTCGGCGTCGGGCTTCCGGTGACTGTCGGCCTCCGGCCGGCTCGTGGTCCTCGCGGGGAACGTCGCTGGGTCGGCGGGGGTGTCGTGGGTTGCATCGGTCCGGCGATGCGGCGGGAACGGCGTGGCGGGGGGCGGCGGGGCGCTCAACCTCGGGCGAGTTCGTCAATGGCCAGGATGTGGTAGCTCTGGGGCGTGGATGCGCGCACGTTGGTCGGGGAGGTTTGGGGAGGGGTCGGGGGCGCGACGGGGGATCTCGGGGGGGTCAACCTCACGGGGCCCACGAACATCTTGCCTACGGTCTTTCCGGCGACGGCGGTCGCCATCAGTACCGTTGCGGCGGCCACGCTGGGGGTCGCGGAGCTTTGGCGAAGCCGGGGCGGGCCGGATCCGTTGCCGGTGGTCTCGGTCGATAGCCGGCATGCGGCCTTTGCTTGTCACAGTGAGGCGTTCGTCCAGGTCACCGGCCACGACCTCGGGGACGTCTGGGATCCCATCGCCGGCGTCTATGCCGCAGCCGACGGGTGGATAAGGCTCCACACCAACTTCCGGCGGCACCGGGAAGCCGCGATCAACGCGCTCGGCCTCGACGAACACGCCGACCGGACCACGGTCGGCACCGCAGTCGCCAAGTGGCCCGCCGTCGAGCTCGAAGACGCCATCTACGCCGCCGGGGGCTGCGCGGCAGCAGCCCGCTCCGCTGAGGAGTGGCGGACTTCGGAGCAGGCGAAGGTCATCGCCCGCCGGCCCCTCATCGACATCACACAGCTCGGCGACGCGCCCCTGCCCGTTGCCCTTGCCGCGCCGCCCCGAGGTCGCCCGCTCGAAGGCCTGAGGGTCCTCGACCTCACTCGGGTCATCGCGGGCCCGGTCACCGGCCGGCTTCTCGCCGCCTACGGCGCCCAGGTCCTCCGAGTCGACCCGCCGCCCGGCGAGGACAGCCGGATCCTCATCGCCGACACCACCGTCGGCAAGCGCTCGGCCCTCCTCGACCTCAGCGACGCCAAGGGCCGCGCTCCGTTCGAGATGCTCGTCGCCAGCTCCGACGTCGTCCTCTGCGCCTACCGCCCCGGCGCCCTCGCCGGCCTCGGCTACGGCCCCCAGCAGCTGGCCGCCCGCCGCCCCGGGCTGGTCGTCGGCACCCTCTCGGCCTACGGCGACGACGGGCCGTGGGGCCAGCGCCGGGGCTTCGACAGCCTCGTCCAGATGGCCACCGGCATCGCCGACGAAGGCCGCAAGGCCAGCGCCGCCGACAAGCCCGTGCCCCTCCCGGTCCAGCTCCTCGACCACGCCACCGGCTACCTCCTCGCCGCCGGCGTCACCCGGGCGCTGACCCGCCGCCACGCCGAGGGCGGCTCGTGGCAGGTCCGAGCCTCGCTCGCCCGGACCGCCCAGTGGCTCCTCGGCCTCAGCCGCAGCGGGGCGCTCGAGTCGCCCGGCCTCGGCCGGGAGCTGCCCGACGACCTGGCGGTCGATCTCCACGGCCCCCTCGGCCACAGCCGCCACGTCGCCTGCCCGGGCGTCATCGTCGGCGCGGCCCCGTCGTGGCACCGCGGCCCGGTGACTCTCGGCTACGACACCCCCGGCTGGTAGCTACAGCAGCGCCCGCACGGCCTGGATCGTGTCGGCGTCGTCGGGGTCCTTGTCGTCGCGGTACCGCTTGACCCGGGCGAAGCGCAGCGCCACTCCACCGGGGTAGCGGGTCGACACCTGGACGCCGTCCAGCGCGATCTCGACCACCTGCTCGGGCCGAACCCACACGACGTGGGCGTCCCGGTCGGCCGACTCGCTGACCGCCAGCTCCTGGAACCGCTCGGTCTGCCACGCCAGCAGCTCGTCGGTGAGCCCCTTGAACGTCTTGCCCACCATCACGAACTCGCCCGGCCGCTCCGGGTCACGGGCCCCGAGGTGCAGGTTCGAAAGCCACCCTTGGCGCCGCCCGTGCCCCCATTCGGCCGCCAGCACCACCAGGTCGAGCGTCCGCACCGGCTTGACCTTGCGCCACGCGCCGCCCCGCCGCCCGGCCTCGTACGGCGACGACGCCGCCTTCACCATCACGCCCTCGTGCCCGGTCGCCAGCGACTCCTCCAGCACCGCCTCGCCCACGGCGACGTCCGACGTGATCTGCCCCGGGATCCGCCACTGCCCGGCGACCAGCTCCAGCCGGGTCAGCCGCTCGACCAGCGACAGGTCGAGCAGGTCCTCGCCATCGAGGTGGAGGATGTCGAAGAACCGCACGTCGAGCCCGACGATCTCGTCGTCCGAGCCGTCACCGCGGCCGAAGCGGCTCATCGTGTGCTGGAAGCGGTCGGGCGCTTCCAGCTCGCCCTCGGCCTCGGCCCAGCCCATCGCCTCGCCGTCCAGGACGACCTGGGTGCACGGCAGACCCTGCACCAGGCCGACGATGCCGGGCAGGCGCTCGGTGACCTCGTTGAGGTTGCGGGTGTAGATGCGGACCTCGTCCCCGGCCCGGTGGATCTGCACCCGGACGCCGTCCAGCTTCCACTCCACCGACGCCGCCCCACCCACCAGGTCGAGCGCCTCCTTCACGCTCTCCGCGGTCTGGGCCAGCATCGGCTGCACCGGCCGCAGCAGCGTCAGGTGCACAGCCGCCAAGCCGGAAGCACCATCTCGCCGGGCGATCACGGCCACCCGCGGCAGGTCGCCCGCCAGCATCGCCGCGCGCCGTAGAACGGCCTGCGGGACGTCAGCCGCCTTGGCGACGGCGTCGGTCACGATCCCCGCCAGCGCCCCCTGCCGCAGCTCGCCCACGAGCAGCCGCCCGAGGAACCACTGCTCGGCTCCCGTCGCCCGGGAGTAGAGGTCGGTCAGCGATGCGGCCCGGGCCGCCTGCGAGCCCGGTCCCCCCAGCCCGGCCAGCGTGGTGAACGTCCGGTCGACGTCGAGGATCTCCAGGCTCGGCGACGCCGCCGGCTCCACGTCGAGCTGCGACACCGTCCGCCACCCCACCCCGATCTTCCCCTGCAGCGGCTCGCCCGTCAGGAACCCGACCGCCGCGGGCAGCTCCGACAGGTCGACCGACCGCAACAGATCGGCGATGGTGGCGATCTTCGTCGACCGCGCCCGGGTCGAAGCGACCGCCTCCGACGCCCGTACGACCTCGGCGAACAGCATCGGGTCACCGTACCCGCCTCCGATTTCGGCCCGCCCTTCGCCCCTGGCCAGACTCAGCGGCCGTGGACTTCGCGACGATGATGGATCTGGAGGCCCGGGGCATCGACGCCTGGATCGGTGTCGGACCCCGCTACCCCTGGGGTGGGCTCTACGGCGGCCAGATCGTGGCCCAGGCCCTCCAGGCCGCGGCGCTGACCGTCGAGCCGAGCTACCTGCCCCACTCGTTCCACGCCTACTTCATCCGCCGCGGCGACCACACCCAGCCGGTGCGGTTCGAGGTCGACCGTGTCCGCGACGGCCGCTCGTTCGTGACCCGGGCCGTCGTCGCCCGCCAGTCGATGGGCGCCATCCTCAACATGTCGGCGTCGTTCCAGGTGGCCGAGGCCGCGGTCGAGGTCCAGACCGCCGAGCTGCCCAAGGACGTGCCCCCGCCCGACGACCTCACTTCCGAAGGCTGGAGCGAGATCTTCGAGCGCCGCCTCGCCCCCGAGCTGGGCGGCGGCCGGGCCGACGGCTGGCTCCGCACCCGCCAGCCCGTCGGCGACGACCCGGTGCGCCAGGCCTGCGCCCTCGCCTACCTGTCCGACGACCTGCCTACCGACGCCGTCGCCTCCCTGCTCCCCGCCACCACGGCGGGCGACGCCTTCCACAGCCAGTTCTTCTCCGCCAGCCTCGACCACGCCATGTGGTTCCACCGGCCGTTCGACGCCGCCACCTGGCTGGCTCAGTCGTTCGTGTGCCACGGGATCATGGGCTCCCGCGGCCTGACCCTCGGCCGGGTCTTCACCGAGGACGGCACCCACGTCGCGACCGTGACGCAGGAGGTCCTATTCCGCGAGAGCCGCCGCCAGTAGCTCCGGCCAGTGGGTGAACGGGAGGAAGTGGCCGGCGTCGGGGACGACGTGGAGCTGCGCCTTCGGAAGGTGGTCGGCGTACCAGCGGCCGAACGCCGGCGGTGCGACCGGGTCGAGCTCCCCATACCAGAGGTGGACGGGCGCCCGCATCGAGGCGAGGTCGACCTCGAACGGCTGGGTCTGGAGGGCGAGGTCCCGCTCGACGCCGGCGAGGCCGTCGCGCACGGCTTCGACCAGGGCATCGGCCATGCGGTCGACGGCACCCGGCACCGCGGCGAGACGGGCCTGCTCCGGCGCTGACCGCGCCTCCTCCTGGTGGGCGAGGGCCAGGGCGTGGTCGCACGGATAGGGAGCCAGCATCGGCGCCAGCTCGGTGGGGGAGAGGTCCGATGCCATGTCGAGCAACCCCACCCGCCCCGGCGCCGCGGCCCGCACCAAGGGATCATCGAACGCCGAGGCCGGGACGATCCCGGCGACGAGGTGCAGGGCCGTCACCCGATCGCCCAGCGCAGAAGCCAACGCCAAGCCGTCGAGCGCACCACCCGACCACGCCATCACCACCCCCTGGTGGGAGGGGCCGAGGGGCGCAAGCGACGAACCGGCGTAGCCGGGGCGATCGACGGCCAGCAGCCGCACGCCGGCCGCCGCGGCCAACGAGTCGTCCGGGTGGCGGGCCAGGCGGGAGTCGGGCGTGCCGTGGAGGTAGAGGACCGGCACCCCGTCAGGGGCGCCGACGTCGTCGACGGCCATCAGGTGCGGGCGATGCCGTAGAGGCAGGTCTCGAGGTAGCTGTCGATGAAGGCGTCGTCCGACCACGGCATGGTCGGCTTCGCCACCATCAGCGACGTGAGGCCGTGCACCCGGGCCCAGAACCCCAGGGCGACGATGTGGGGGTCGTCGAACTCGGGACGGAAGGCCCCCGCCGAGATGCACGCCTGGATGTCCGCCAGTAGGTCCTGGTAGGTCCGCGAGGTGGCCACCCACTCCTCCTGGGCGGCCCGCTCCGGGCTCTTCTCGGGCCGCAGCATGAACATGACCCGGTACGGCTCGGGGTTGTCCCGGCCGAACAGCACGTAGGCCCGGCCCCGGTTCCGCAGCCGCGTGACCGGGTCGTCGACCCCGGCGACCGCGGTCTCCATCTGCGAGTCGAGCACGGCGAAGTGCCGGGCGCAGACCTCGAAGATCAGCGTGTCCTTGTCGGGGAAGTGCCGGTAGATCGACGGCGGCGTGACCCCGACCGCGTCAGCGACCGCCCGGATCGACACGGCCTCGACCGAGCCGGTGGCCAGCAGCAGCCGCTCGCACGCGTCGAGGATCTCGGTCCGCAAGCGCGGCCCCTCGCCCTTGGGCGCGCGAGCCCGCCGGCCACGGGGATGTGGCCGGCGGGTCGAGGTGGACCCAGACGAGGGCGTGCGTTCGGACGGCGACATGGCGTGATGCCGACGCCGGTGCGTGCGCATGACTCAGCTCACGACCACGGCGTCCGCCCCGACATTCTCGCGCTCGCGGGTGTCGGACGCGTCGTCCAAGGCGTCCAGGTCGACGTGCTCGGAGATGCCGAACCGCTGGTAGATCCGCCGCAGCGGCCCGGGCGCCCACCAGTTCCACTCGCCGGCCAGGCGCATGAAGGCGGGCACCAGCGTCCCCCGGATGACGAAGGCGTCGAGCAGCACCGCCAGCGTCAACCCGACGCCGAACAGCTTCATGAAGCTGACCCCACCGGTGGCGAAGGCGAGGAACACCACGGCGATCAGCACCGCGGCGGCCGTCACGATGCGCCCGGTCCGCTCCAGGCCGACCGCCACCGAGGCCGTGTTGCCGGCGCCCTTGTCGTGCTCCTCCTTGATGCGGGAGAGCAGGAACACCTCGTAGTCCATCGACAGCCCGAAGGCGACGCAGAACATGAGGACGGGCATGGCGGCGGCCAGCCCGCCGGTGGCGGTGAAGTCGAGCAGCCCCGACAGGTGGCCCTCCTGGAAGATCCAGACCATGGCCCCGAAGGTCGCCGACAGGCTCAGCAGGTTGAGCACCAGCGCCTTCACCGGGATCAGCACGCTGCCGAACATGAGGAACAGCAGCACGAACGTGATCAGGGCGATGATCCCGAGCGCCAGCGGCAGCCGGGAGAACAGGGCGTCGTTGGAGTCGACCAGCTCGGCGCCCAGCCCGGTGACCTGCACCGGGAACGGCCCGTCCATGTCCCGCACGGCGGAGACCAGGTCCACCCCGGCGTCCGAGTAGGGCTCGACCGACGGCACCACCGACAGGTAGGTGCCCCCGCCCCGGCTGAACCCGGCGTAGCGGGGCGCGCTGTCCGGCCCCAGCACGCGCTGGCCGGGGGTGCAGTCGAGCTGGTCGGCCAGCCCGGGGCCGCAGTAGGTGCCGGTGGCGGCGTCGACCCGGGACACGCCGGGCAGCTCCGCCAGCCGGGCGGCGTAGTCGTCGACGGCGGTGTCGAGCTGGGGCCCGGACAGCCCACCGGTCGACGACGCCACCAGCGACAGGGCGCCGACCTCGGCCGAGCTGAACTCGTCCCGGAAGATGTCCTGCACCTGGCGGCTGTCGGCCGACTCGGGCAGCACCCGGTCGTCGGGCAGCTGCAGCTCCAGGTTGAGGAACGGCGCCCCGACGAACAGCAGCCCCACGATGACGACGGTGGCGACCGGGATCGGCCGGCGCATCACGAACGTGGCGATGCGGTGCCAGACGCCTTCCTCGGGCGGGCTCACCGACCGCTTCCACAGCGTCAGCGCGTTCACCCGGTGCCCGAGGACCATCAGGATCGCCGGCAGCACGATCAGCGAGAACGCCCCGGCCATCAGCGACACCACGACGCCGCCGTAGGCCATGCTGCGCAGGAACGTGAACGGGAAGACCAGGGCGGCGCACAGCGAGGCGGCGACGGTCAGGGCGCTGAAGGCGACCGTCCGCCCGGCCGAGCGGACGGTGCGGGAGACCGCGATCCGGGGCTCGAAGCCGGCCCGCAGCTCCTCGCGGTAGCGGGCGACGACGAACATGCTGTAGTCGATGGCCAGGCCGAGGCCCATCATCGTCGTCAGGTTGAGGGCGTAGATGGAGACGTCGGTGACGCCGGTGAGCAGCCGCAGCACCAGGAACGTGCCGACGATCGACAACACGCCGATGACGAGCGGCAGGCCGGCGGCCACCACGCTGCCGAAGACGAGCACCAGCAGCACCAGCGTGATGGGCAGGGCGATCATCTCGGAGCGCGCCAGGTCGTCCTGGATGGTGGTGTCGACCTCGTGGAAGACCTGGGCGAAGCCGCCGACCTGCACGGTCACGGCCCCTTCGTCCTGGCGCATGTGCTCGCCGACCCGCTCGATGATCTTCTCGCGCTGGGTCTCGCTGTCGACGTCGATGCGACCGAGGATCAGGGCTCGGGTGCCGTCCTTGCTGCGCAGCGGGGGCGCGTTGCCCTCGGACCAGTAGGAGATCACGTTGGTCACGTGGGGCTGGCGGGCCAGCTCGCGGGCGATGTCGTTGCCGTCGGCGGCCGTGCCGAGCGAGTCGACGCTGCCGAGCTCGGTGGTCACCAGTAGGGCGATGTCCGGGGTACCGGCCTTGAACTGGTCGTCGAGGATGTCGGCGGCCTTGGACGACTCGGCGTCGGGGTTGTCGAAGCCCCCGGACACCAGCCGGTCGGCGACTCCACCACCGACGGTGCCGGCAACGAGGAAGAAGAGGGCCGATCCGACGAGCACCCAGCGGGCGCGCGCGGTCGTGAGGCGAGCGATACGGGACAGCATCTGGACCCCCGGGGAGCTGGGGCGGACAAGGACGCCGTGCCAACGGGACTGTTGGTTAACGGTGTTACGTTATTGGTGATATCTAACTCCTGCAGCGTCCTCGTGTCCACGAGACATGGGTCACTCGCCGTGAGAAACGGTCGGACCGGGTTGCCGAAGCCTTGACCCTTCGGTCAAGGTTGACCTGGCGCCTCAGCCGACCTGGCGGCGAGGCAGTCACGCCTGAGGTCGAACGGCAGTGAGGCCGGGCCCGAGCGGCCCGGCGCCGTAGGGCCATGAGCGGGACACGCAGCACGGAGGATCGATGGCCGAGATCGCCCACGACGAGCAGGTGGACTACCCCGGCGCGCGCCAGCCCGACCGGGTCTACGACGTGGACGCCCACGGCATCCGCATCGCGGTCCACGAGTGGGGCGCCGCTACTGCGCCGCCCGTCGCCCTGCTCCACGGCGGCTTCGACTTCGCCCGCACCTTCGACGTCTTCGCCCCGCTCCTCGCCGACGCCGGCTGGCGGGTCGTCGCCTGGGACCAGCGGGGTCACGGCGACTCAGAGCACGCCTCGCTGTACTCGTGGGACACCGACGTTCGCGACGCCGTTGCCGTCATCGCCTCGCTCGACGCCGACCCGATCCCCGTCATCGGGCACTCCAAGGGCGGCTCGCTGCTCCTGCAGGTGGCGTCCGTGGTGCCGCACCGCGTCAGCCGGGTCGTCAACCTCGACGGCCTGCCGTCCCGGCGCACCTGGCCCGACGTACCCGACCACATGCGCACCAAGCTCATGGCCGGCGAGCTGGGCAACTGGCTCGATCTCCGCCGGGGCGCGGCCAACGCCATGCGCAAGCCCGGCACCGTCGACGAGCTCGCCGCCCGCCGCGGTCGGATGAACCCCCGCCTCTCCAAGGAGTGGCTGCGCTACCTCGTCACCGTCGGCGCCCGTCGCGACCCCGACGGCTGGCGTTGGAAGATCGACCCCAGCATGCGCATGGGCGGCTTCGGCCCGTGGCGGCCCGAGTGGTCGATGCGCCGCCTCTCCGAGCTGGGCATGCCGGTGCTGGCGGTCCTGGGCCTCGAAGCCGAGCTGATGGGCTGGGGCACATTGCCCGAGGACGTCGAGCGCGACCTGCCGCCCAGCGGCCGCCTAGTGGCGCTGGACGGGGCCGGCCACTTCGTCCACATCGAGCAACCCCAACGGGTGGCCGAGCTGGTGGTCGACTTCCTCGACCCGGTGGAGCCCGGCCGCAACGCCGCCGCGCCGCTGGACACGGTCATGCTGCGCCACAACCGGGTCGACCTCGCGCTCCACAAGCTGCGTGACGGCGTCGGCCGGCCGCTGCTGCACCTCCACGGCCTCGGCGAGCAGTCGCCGACCGTCGTCCCCGACCACCTCACCGCCTGGACCGGCCCGGTCTGGGCACTCGACTTCACCGGCCACGGCGGCTCGACGCATCCGACCGGTGGCGGCTACTTCTGCGAGGTGCTCATGGGCGACGTCGACATGGCGCTCGCCCACCTCGGCAGCGCCACGCTCTACGGCCGCGGCCTCGGTGCCTACGTCGCGCTGTTGGCGGCGGGCGGTCGCCCCGACCTGGTGCAGGGCGCCATCCTCGACGACGGCCCCGGCCTCAACGGCGGTGGCGTCGAGCCCGGCACGAACTACGTCGCCCAGGTCCCGCTGAAGGCCAACGGCGGGCCTGACCCCTACGCGCTGCTCGAGCTCAGCCGGGACGTCCGGCCGCCCGACTACGCCACCACGTTCGCCCGCCAGGCCGCGACCCTTTCGGGCCTCGACGTTGCCGTCGCGGCGGTCGGCGCGGTGCGCCCGGCCTGGCTGGAAGCGGTCGCCAAGGAGCCGGGCGTGCAGGAGCTCAGCCGCGCCGAGGCGCTGAAGCTCTTCAGTCCCGCTTCCTGAACTCCAGCGGGATCTCGATCTTCCCGCCCCGGAAGTCGATGGTGAACGTGTCGGCGACGTTGGCCTGCCGCGATGGCGTGATGGTCAGGGTGGCCTTGGTGAGGTCGGCCGGCACCTCCCACACCAGCGTCCCGCCGGTGAAGTTCTCAGGGGCGAACTCGGAGACCGCCTGCCCGGCCGGCAGCTGGGCCGGGATCTTGGTGCCGTCGGCCAGCGTGACGACGGCGTCCCCGGGCTTGAGGCGGTACAGCTCGTGCATGAAGTCGCCCCAGCCCGTCTCGATCCGGCCGAGCGTCAGCAAGGCCTTGTCCGGTGCGCTGGCCCGCTGCGCCTTGACGCCCTGCGGTGTGGGCACCGGCACCGAGTAGGACAGGCTCGCCGCGTCGAGCTCGACCTTCAGCTCGACCTCGCCGAAGTCCGAGGAATCGTCGATGGCCGGGATGGTGCCGAGGTCGCCGAAGTCCTGGGCCGGCATGTCGAACGCCGAGCGCGCCTCGTACGGCAGTGTGAACGTCTCGCCGATCTCGTAGAGCAGCTCGTCCGGGTCGCGGTAGAGGACCGTCGGCGACTTGCCGCTGCGCTTGCCGGTGCTGAACGCCCACTCCTGGGTCAGGCCGTCGTCGGTGGCGACGAGGGCGAGGTCGTCGGTGCCGGTCGGGACGCCGACCACGATGACGGCGTCGAAGCTGCCGGGGTCGTCGGTGGTCATCCGCAGAGGGCGGCGGCGGGGGCGCTCGCGGTCCGCGGCCACGTCGACCAGCTCGTCCTCGGGCAGCTGCACCCGCTTGTCACCGACCGCCAGGCTGAAGCGGGTCGTCGGCTCGCTGCTGAACTGGTCCGAGGGTGCGGCGACCACGGCGTTCACGCCGACGAGCAGCCAGCGCTGGCCCTTCGGCGGCTCGTAGACCGCGGTCGGTTGGGTGTCGAGCCGGGGGAGGCGAACCCGGTCGGTGTATCCCCAGGCCTGAACGTCGACGCCGAGGTTGTAGCCGCGGAGCCGGCCGTCGTCGGGCGTGTGGTCGAGGGGGGCGGCGATGTCCTCGGGGTCGACCACCGCCAGGCTGCCCTCCCTCGCGGCCTTGGCGCCGGGGCGGTGCAGGCGGATGGCGTCGACGTCGGGCGGGTTGCGGTCCGGCCGGATGAGCTTCTCGTCCGAGTTGAGGGTGTAGGTGCGGTGGGGCGCGATCTTGCCGCTGTTGGGCGAGACCATGGTGGCGTCGCCGCTGCGGCGGAACTCGACGGGCAGGTTGATCCAGTAGGCGTCCGGGGCCGAATCGGCGTAGAGGATCGGCCCGCAGCGCAGGAACTTGTTCGGCTCCGCCTTGCCGCTCGGGTACGAGAACCAGCAAGCCGCATCGTCGGCGATGGCCAGCTCGCTCGCCTCGATCCGAGGACCCTCCTCGAGGCTCTCCAGGTAGAGCTCGGCCCGGCGCAGGACCCGCTCGGGGTGCTCGATCGGTCGGTCGAGGGCCCGCAGCTGGTTGTGCGGCTCCCGCGCCTTGACGATGAGCACGCCGCCCGTGATGAGCAGCAGCGAGGCGACGAGCGTGGCGCCCAGGATCAGCGGCCAGTTCCTGGACGAGCGGGCCGGCGTCGCCAGCGGCGGTGCAGGTGGAGCCGGAAAGCCCCCGAGTTCGCTCATGCCCACCTCCGCCGGTCGAAACCCCTGCTGTCGTCCCTGGTCACGTTAGGCGGTGACCAGGGACGACAGGCCGCGGGCCGCGAGGGCGAGCGGCCTCGACGAGGGGCCTAGAAGGGCAGGCCGATGCTGCAGCGCACGGTCCGGGCGGTGGACGGATCGAGCGCGTTGGTGATCATGTCGGCGACACCCTGTTCGAACGCCATCCCGATGTGGCCCACCGGGTTGGCGGGGCAGGTGTCCTGGACGAACATGTTGGTGACCCCGGGCTCGCGGACGAACGACGTCTCGTGGGGCACCACCAGCACGTCGGCCCGCGAGGCGATGATCGTGTACCTGACGCCGGGCACCGTGATCGGGCCGTTGGTCAGCTCCTTCACCGCGCTGCCGCCGACGATCAGCTCGGAGCAGGCCTGGCAGCCGAAGGTGTTCAGCACGAAGTCGACCAGCGGCCGGATCCCGAGGAAGTCGGCGAGGGTGACGAGGTCGACGAACGTGGTCCCGTGGGCGGGCGGCGCCAGCGACACGACCGTGCCGATCTTCGGGCCGTAGCCGATGACCTTCGGGATGTAGAGCGACTGGAAGCCACCCTCGGAGTGGCCCACCAGGTCGACCTTGGCGGACCCGGTGGCCCGGCGGACGTCGTCGATGAAGCCGCCGATCTCGTTGGCCGACGACCGGATCGACTTCAGGCCGCCCACCGGCAGCAGCGGGACCGGTGCGCCGTAGGTCAGGTGGAAGACGCAGTAGCCCTGGCTGGCGATGTAGGGCGCCAGGAAGGCGAAGTGGCCCGGCCCGTTGCCACCGAGGCCGTGGAGCAGCACCACCGGGCGGGGATGCGCGGCCGACGGCTTGCAGGCCCAGTTGTTGACGCCCGACGACACGGCCGCGGGCGCCTTGGGTGCTGCTCCCGATGTGGTGGCGGTGACGGCAGACAGCGTCGTGGCCAGCAGGGCCGCGGCGACGACGCGCACGAGTGACCTTCTCATTGGCAATCCCCCCGATGTGTCGGGCGCCGTTCGGCGCCGCAGACGCCAGTAGAACACGGAATCCTGTCACGGACAAGCTGCCTTTTCCATAACACGGGAGCCGTTCGCATCATGGGGACGACGTTGTAGCGTCAGGCTGTGCCAGCCAGGGGGACCGCATCGGACATCGAGCCGGCCGGCCGCCGCATCCGCGGCCTCGACGCCACCGAGCGGCGGGCCCAGCGGCGCCAGCAGTTGCTCGACGCGACACTCGACCTCGTCGCCACGCGGGGCTACACGGCTACCTCGATCGAGCAGATCTGCCAGACCGCGTACGTGGCCACCCGCAGCTTCTACGAGCTGTTCGACAGCAAGGAGGCCTGCTACCTCGCGCTGTTCGAGCAGATGACCCAGGGGATCGAGGACCGCATGGTCGCGGCGCTCGGCGAGGCGCCCGACGACGAGCAGGAAGCCGGCCGGCTGCTGGTCACCGCCTTCGCCCATGCATTGGTCGACGACCCCCGCATCGCCCGCGCCTCGTTCGGTGAGGGCGCCGGCATCTCCAGCGCGGTCGAGCAGCGGCGGCGGGCCAACCGGCGCTGGGGCGCCGACTTCCTCGTCGGCGTCTGGCAGCAGTTCGGGGTGACGGCCGGCGCCGACGGGGTGGAGCGCATCCACACGATCGCCGTCGGGGTCATCGGCGGGATGTTCGACCTGGTCGTCGACTGGCTGCACGAGACCGGAGCCGGCAGCGACGCTGCCCACGAGCCGTCCGACGCGGAGGTCGACGCCCTCGTCGGCAACCTGACCGACTTCTACGAGCTGGTGCGCGACGGCATGGCCAGCCGGTCCGGGTGACCCTCACCGAACAACCTGACCGGGCGGCGCAGGCCGGTCCGACGTGGCCCGGCGACGTCGCCCTGGGCGTGGCGGCGTTCTTCTTCGGCACGACGTTCGTGGTCGTCAAGGACGCCATCGCCGAGGTCGAGCCCAGCGCGTTCCTGGCGGTCCGCTTCCTGATCGGGGCCGCGGTCCTGGCGGTCGCTGCGTGGGGTCGGCCGGCGTCACCCCGCGAGGTCCGCCATGGGATCGTCGCCGGCCTGGCCCTCTGGGTGGGCTACACGGCCCAGACCGTCGGGTTGCAGTACACCGACCCGTCGACCTCGGCCTTCCTGACCTACCTCGTTGTCGTGTTCGTCCCGATCCTCGGCTGGCTCTTCCTGCGGCAGCGGCTGCACCGGGCCACCGGCATCGGGATCGCTCTGGCCCTCGTCGGTCTGGCGCTGCTGACGGGGGGACGGCCCGGCAGCGGCGGGCTGGTCGAGGGGATCGGCCGGGGCGAGCTGCTGACGGTCGGCTGCGCAGTCGCGTTCGCCGCCCACATGCTGATCCTCGGCCGCACGGCCTGGCGCCACGACCCGGTCCGGCTCACGTGCGTCCAGATCGCGACGGTGGGGATCGCGTCACTCGTGGTCAGCTCGCTCGGCGGCGTCGACGACGTGAGCTTCGGCGGGGCGCCGCTGCTGGCCGCGGCCTTCACCGGGGTGTTCGCCACGGCCCTCGCCTTCCTGTTGATGGTGTGGGCGCAGCGGTCGGTCACCCCGTCGCGAGCGGCGCTGATCCTGTTGCTGGAGCCCGTGTTCGCTGCCCTGCTGAGCTGGTTGAGTGGTGAATCGCTCACCCTGACGAGCGCGATCGGCGGGGCGCTGATATTGCTGGCCGTCGCCGTCTCGGAACTGCTTCCCAACACCTTGACCAGTCGGTCAAGATAGGGTCACGTTCACGCGACGTGAGCGCCAAGCGGTCACTTGGTATCCGATGTAGGGGGTTGCATGGCCGATCCGAAAAGGCCCCGAGCACCGTTCGCCCCGTGGGATCGGCGCGAGCTGCCCGGGATCTTCAGCGTGGAGGAGTCGGCCCGCCGGGTCGGCAACTACAAGTGGATCGAGATGCGCCTGTTCGAGGTGCTGGGCGGCTGGGTGGCCACGGTCCCCGAGCTGGACGTCAAGATGCGGCTCGGCACCCACTGCTACCACCACGCGTGGCATGCGGAGCTGTGGCACAAGCGGCTACCCGAGCTGCGGGAGATGAACCCCGACCGGCTCACGCTGCCCCCCAACGACGAGCTCGTCGCGTTCGTCGACGCCATGACCGAACCCGAGGCGCCCGAGCTGACCATCGAGAAGCTGGTCGGCGCCTACCGGGTGCTGATCCCGCACAAGATCGCCGCCTACACGTACCACCTCAACAACACGTCCACCATCACCGACGCCCCGACCATCCGCTCGCTCAAGTTCATCCTCCAGGACGAGTTCGACGACTGGCGTGACGGCGAGATGCTGCTCCAGTCGCTGATCGACAGCCCCGAGGACGTCGAGCGGGCGGCCGCCCACCAGGCGAAGCTCGAGAAGCTGATGCTCGCGGCGGGCGGCATCGTCGGTCCGGGGACACTTGGTCATGCCGACGGCTCGGGGAACCACTCGGGCGCATCACCCCAGGAGGCAACAACGTGAGGAAGAGCTTCCCCGCCGAGGACCTGGCCCGCGACGAGCGCTTCGTGCGCGTGCCCCTGACCGCCCGCATGGCCGACGCGCGCCAGGTGCCCCGCGAGGCCACCGGCAAGCGCCGCAACGGCGGCCGCCTCACGCCTGACCGCCCCGACTCGCCCGAGGCCGCCCGAGTGCTGATGCACGGCATCTTCACCGGCGAGATCCAGGCCCTCGAAGGCGCCGGCCGGACGTGCTGGGACTTCAACGTGGAGAACACCGCCAAGCGCAAGGGCGCCGACGACGATGCCTCGTCGTCCGATGCCCCCGAGGTGCCGTTCGCGCTGAAGCTCGACATGGCCCGGCAGTGTTGGGACGAGGCCCGCCACACCGAGATCTCCATCAAGCTCGGCGAGCACATGGGCACCGAGATCGGCGAGTTCGCCGAGGCCACGTTCCTCTACGAAGCCGCCTGCAACCCCGACCCGGTGCTGCGGCTGACCGGCGTCAACCGGGCGCTCGAGGGCCTGGCCATCGACGTGTTCAACACCATGCGCGAGTTCGGCGACGTGTCGGGCGACCCGGTGCTCGAGTTCTGCGAGGACTGGATGCTGGCCGACGAGGTCACCCACGTGAAGATGGGCTCCGACTGGCTGCGCCGCCTCACCGAGAAGGACCCGGAGCGGCGGGAGCGGGCGCTGGAGTTCCAGCGGGTCGTCGACCGCCTGTTCAGCCTGGGTGGCTTCCGGGGTGAGGAAGAGGACAGCCCGATTCGGCTGGCCCGCCGGTTCCGGGAGCTGGCCGGCTTCGACACCACCGAGATCGACGAGCTCGCCGGGGACGCCCTCGCCGCGCGCCAGGAGGCCGAGGAGATGATCCGCCAGAACCGGCAGGCGGCCGCGGCAGCCACGGCGGGCCAGTGAGCGTCACGGTCACCCCCGATCCGTTCACGCTGGTCGACTTCGACGCCGCCGCCATCGCGGACATCGCCGGCCGGGTCTGGCAGCAGGTCGGCCTGCCCGACGTCCCGCTGCAGGTGGAGGTCGACGAGACGACGCCGTTGGGTCGCGCCTGGGTGCTCCAGGCCGATCCGCCGGTGATCAAGGTCGAGAGCGGTGGTCTGGAGCACAACCACAAGCCCCGCCAGTTCGACCCGGACAACGCCGCCGAGCTCTTCGGGCGCCTGCTGTTCCGGCTGAAGGACCGGCTCGACCCGGCCTTCGGGGACCCGCCGAGCGACGACGACCTCTCGCTGGAGCTGTCGGCTGCGTGGGACGCCTACGCCATGGGTCGGGTCGAGCGCCTCGGGTACAAGTCCCAGCGCCCTCGCCGGCTGTACCAGTTCCGGGTCCGCCACGGCTTCTCGGACGCCGCCGACGCCGCGTTCAACCACCTCTGGTCGGCAGACTCGCTGACCTGGGCCGACATCGAGAAGACCTCGGCCGAAGCCCTCGCCGCCCTCACGACCTGATGTCTGTTCCCGAAGGTCGGCGCCAGCTCCGACCTTCGGGAACAGATGCCTTGCCTACGGGCGACCGTCCTTGGCGTACTGGTTCCAGAGGTTCCACCAGCACTCGGGGTCGCTGCCGCAGGTCTGCCAACTCGGGTCCGAGTTGCGCGGGGAATCGGACGAGACCGTCGGCGGGCCCGTCGCCTCGACCTGAGGGCCGACGTCGCCCCCGTTCGGCCGGTCGTTGGCGTGGGTCGGCGGCGGAGGCGGGGCCGTCGTCTGGGGCGGCGCCGTACTCGCCGTCGCCGTAGGAGCGGTGGAGTCGGGCGCCGTGGTGGTCGGCGCGTCCTTGTCCTGCGGCGCCTCGGTGGTGGCCGACGGCGACCTGCTGGGCGACGACTCGTCACGAGCCTGTGCGGCGATGATCCCGCCCAGCATGGCGACCATCGCCGCCGCGCCTACCAGGCGCCAGCGCCGCCGGGCGTCGTGGGCCTGGCGTCGCGCCTCGGCCCGTCGGTGCACCTCGTCCTCGAGGCGGGGCGGCTTGGCCTCGGCTGCATCGAGCTCGGCCAGCAGCCGGGGGTGCATGGGCGGCGGGTACTCCATGTCCCCGAGGGCCCGCAGGCGCGCGACGAACCGGGCCACCTCGCCCAGGTCGGGGCGGCCTTGCGGCTGATCGCCGGCGAGCAACCGCTCGACGTCGCGCTCGGAGAGCTGGAGGTGCAGCATCCATTTCCTAGAACGACGTGGGACCCGGATGGGATATGGCCTCGTTGTGCTGGGGGTGGGCGTCTGCTAAGCGGGGACGGCTTGCCGCGACAGGTGTCGGCGCAACGCACCCATGGCCCGATGCTGCAGCGCCTTGATGGCGCCCTCCCGCTTGCCGAGGATCTTGGCGACGTCCTCGACCGAGAGATCGGCCACGACGCGCAGGAGCACGACGGCGCGCTGATCGGGCGACAGGACCGCGAGCAGCTCGCGGACCCGGTCCGAACCGAGGACCGCGAAGGCGTCGTCCTCGACGTCACCCAGGGCCCGGTGATCCTCGACCTCGACCTCGCCGGCCACGAAGGGCTGGCGCTGCGAGCGTCGGCGGTCGTCGATCATCCGGTGGTGGGCGATGGTGAACACCCAGGACCGGAAGCCGCTCTCGTCGCCCTGGAACGACGAGAGCTTGCGGTGCACCTGGGCGAAGACGTCGTTGGTCAGGCCGTCGGGATCGCTGACGCGGTGCCAGCGCAGGTACGACACGACCTGGGCGGCCATGGCCCGGTAGAGGCGTTCGAAGGCCGAGACCGATCCCCGCTGGGCCTCGTGCACGAGCGCACCGAGGTCCTGGTTCTTGCGGCGGGCGACAACGGTGGGCGTCCCCGCAGGCACCGTGCCCAAGGTTCGGTCCTCGATGAGTTGCACGCCCTGCCCTCCCCGTTCACTCACCACAGATCGTGGGCGCTGACCGGATCCAGTAGGTCGATGTCAGGAGGCGCGACCAAGAGGCCTTCACACGCCTTGGCCATCTCGACCATCTCGTCGGAATCGAAATGTGCCCGCTGTGCCTCGGGTGATTCCCACTTTTCGACGACGAGGTAGCGGCCTTCGTGGGTGGCGGAAGCGCACAGGTCGATGTTGCGGCACCCTGGGTGCCCCCGGCTGCCCACGACGTAGCGCGCCAGAACAGCTTCAAGCTGCGCTCGATCCTTCGCTTCGAAGCGCATGGTCACGATGGTGAGCTCGACGTCGTCCGCCATGTCGTTGACACTGCCTGTAGGTCCCGAGCCGAACAGTCACTGTGCCCCCCTGCGGTCCCTTCGGCCGGCACCTTAGCCGCGCTCGGCGTACGGGTGCTGATACATCTTCGACGGGAAGCAACGCCCCGGGTGGCGTCAACGCGCCTCGCGGCGGTCCGGTTCGGTGGGTGGTCTTGACCCCACCGGTATCCTGACCACATCCCGGTTTCTCCGGGGCTTCAAGCCGCTTGTAGCTCGCCGGTATCCGTTGCGTCGCCTCGGGCGTTTTGCGGCTTTCCCAAACGATCGCACTCGAAGAAGGACGATACGTTGCCCAAGGAGCGCGTCGAGCGCGACGAGGAAGACCTCGTTCGGCTGTACCTCACCGACATCGGCCAATATCCACTGCTCACCAAGGACGACGAGGTGCGCCTTGCCCAAGCTATCGAAGCGGGCAACGCTGCACGTGTCGAGATGGAGGGCAGTGGAGCCAAGCTGACCCCGGCCCGCAAGCGGGAGCTCCGCCGCGCGGCCCGCGAGGGCGAAGATGCGGAACGCACCTTCGTGCAGTCGAACCTCCGCCTCGTGGTCTCCATTGCCAAGAAGTACCAGGCGTCGGGCCTGCCGCTGCTGGACCTCATCCAGGAGGGGAACCTGGGCCTCATGCATGCCGTCGAGAAGTTCGACTGGCGCAAGGGCTTCAAGTTCTCCACGTACGCCACCTGGTGGATCCGCCAGGCCATCACCCGCGGCATCGCCAACACCGGCCGCACCATCCGGCTGCCGGTCCACGCCGGCGACACGCTGGCCCGCCTGCAGAAGGCCCGGGCTCGCCTCGAGCTGAAGATGGGCCGGCCCGCCACGCTCTCCGAGCTGGCGGCCGAGGTCGAGATGTCCGAGGACAAGGTCACCGAGGCCCTGCGCTTCGCGGCCGAGCCGCTGTCGCTGTCCGAGCCCCTGCGGGAGGACGGAGACGCCGAGCTGGGTGACGTCGTCGAGGACCGCTCCGCCGAGTCGCCGTTCGAGGTGGCCGCAACCGCGCTGCTGCCCGAGGAGATCAATCGCCTGCTCGCCCCGCTCGACGAGCGCGAGCGCGAGATCCTCAAGCTGCGCTTCGGCCTCGACCGGGGCGAGCCCCGCACGCTGGAAGAGGTTGGCGAGCACTTCAACCTCACGCGCGAGCGCATCCGCCAGATCGAGGCGCGGGCCATGTCGAAGCTGCGGCACCCGTCGTCCGACACGGGCGCGCGCGATCTGCTCGCGGTCTAGGTACGGTTCAGTCTGACCCACGGAATTGGCGCCGTCCGGGCGGTGGAAACACCGCCCAGGCGGCGTCAATTTCTCGTTTTCTCCAGGATCTCGTCGAGCCGGAGGATGTCACCGGTCGTGACGACACCGACGAAGCGGTCCTCGGCGTCGACGATCGGCAGCAGGTCGGTGCCCTCGGCCTGCATCGCCTGCACGGCGTCGCGCACCAGCCAGGTCGTCACCCCCTTCGGGGCTTCCGCGTGGATGACCTGGCCCACCGTCGTGCTGGCCCAGTTCTCGCGCGGCACCTTGGCCACCTCGTCGAGCAGCGCCACACCCTGGTAGCGGTTGTCCTGGTCGACCACCGGCACGGCGTGCTGACGGCTCCCCAGGAGATGGACGGCGAGGAACTCCTCCACGGTGGCGTCGGGCGGCACCGTTCGGACGTCGGTCTCCAGGACTGCGCTGATCGGTAGTTCGAAGCGGCGCTCGAGGTGGCCGAGGCGGCCCTCCCGCTGAGCCCGGGAGAACGATCCCCGCCCGATGACCAGCTGGCCCGCCGCGGTCGCCACCAGCGCCGGAATCACGAAGCCCGGCTGCCCGGTCGTCTCGGCGATGAACAGGACCGCCGCGAGCGGCGTCCGGAGCCCGGCGCCGATGAACGCGGCCATGCCGGCGACCAGGAAGAGGTTCGTGTCGTCGAAGGTGAGGGCCTCGCCGACGAAGCGGCCGAGCAGTGCGCCCGACACCGCGAGCGGGATGAAGAAGCCGCCGACGCCTCCGCCCGCTTCGGTGCCGAGGACCGCGACCGCCCTGACGAGGAGCAGCGCGCCGATCAGCCAGAGCGAGCGCGTCGGGTCGCCGACCCAGCCGATGACGTCGTAGCCGGGGCCGATCGACAGCGGCCGGTCGAACAGCGCGTCAGAGAGGTAGACGAGGCCGAAGAGCGCGGCGCCCGCGCCGGCCAGCCGCACCAGCTTGGGCAACCGAGCGACCTTCTGGATGGCCACTGCGAGCCCGAGGCTGAACGCCCGGGCGGCTGCCCCGCACACGAGCCCGACGATCAGCGCGCCCACCAGCTCGGTGGCGCTGAACGTCGTGGCGCGGGAGTTGAGCGGCAGGATCGGCGTCGACCCGTCGGCCAGCGCCACCGCCACGTAGCCCGCCGCCGACCCGACGACCGCGGGCAGCGCCACCCGGCGGGCGACGTCCGACTGGTACGGGACCTCGATGGCGAACAGCGCCCCGGTGGCGGGCGCCTTGAAGACGGCCGAGATGCCGGCGGCCGCCCCCGCGACCAGCAGGACGTGGGCATCCTCCCGGGAGAACCGGGTCCTGAACCGGCGCTGGACCCACGCCCCGATGACGGAGCCCAGGTAGATCGCCGGACCGTCGGGGCTGAGCGCTCCGCCGTAGCCGATGGTGCCGATGCCGGCGACGGTCCGGCCGACCAGCGGCGCCGGGTCGAGGGCGTCGTCGGGGTTGCGGTGGAAGCTGCGGACGTACTCGTCGGTGGTGTCCGGAGAGGCGTCGCGGGTCAATGCCCCGAGCGCAGCCCAGGCGACGATCAGGCCGATCGCCGGGCCCGCGGCCCGCAGCCAGAGCGGTTGGCGGCTCATCGGGTCGGCCAGCCAGTCGAAGATTGCCTTGTTCATCACGAAGACCAGCAGCCCGACCGCCGCGCCGGTGAGGCCGGCGAAGATCAGGACCTCGTGGGTGCGCGGTGCTTCGTCGGCCTCCAGGTGGCGGTGGGCTCCGGCCTCGGTGCGCAACCAGCGGGTGCGAAGCGGCTCGGTGCGCGCCCACAGCGCCTGCAACTGTTCGCCTACCGACATGGCGGCACGACTCTACGTCGCAGTGCCGCCGGGCGACCCGCCCGATGCGCGCTACACGGCGCGGGCTACGCTCTGCGCCATGAAGAAGCTGCTACTCCTCATCGCCCTCGTCGCACTGGCAACTGTTGCCACCAAGAAGGTTCGCTCGGTCTGACGTTCCGAGCAGTCGTCGCCGTCGCCCTCGCGGGATGCGAGGGCTGGCGACGGTCCCACAACCAGCGGGCCGTCGCTCCGGCGCCGATGAGGAGGAGCACCGCACCTCCGCCGAGCGCCGCCTGACGAGGGGCAGGCATCGGCACCCGATCCCGCAGGCGAGCCTTGCGGGTGAAGTGCAGGATCTCCCAGCCCTGGTCGCGCGCGGCCCGGGCCAGCTCGCGGTCGGGGTTGACGGCCGTCGGGATGCCGACCGCCTGGAGCATCGGCAGGTCGGTCGCCGAGTCGCTGTAGGCGTACGAGCGCTCGAGGTCGATGCCGTCGCGCTCGGCCACCTCCTGCATCACCGTGACCTTCTCGGGGCCGTAGCAGTAGCGCTCGGTGCGGCCGGTGTACTTGCCCTGCTCGTCGAGCTCGGCCCGGGTGGCGAGGGCCTCGTCGACGCCGAGGTAGCGGGCCAGCGGGGCGACGATCTCCTCGGGCGAGGCCGAGACGATGAAGACCTTGCGGCCCGCCCGGCGGTGCCAGCGGATGAGATCGATGGCCTCGTCGTAGACGATCGGCTGGACCACGTCGACCAGGGTCTCGCGGACGAGCGCGCTGATCTCGGCCTGGTCCCAGCCCACGGTCAGCTTGAGGACCGCGTCGCGCATCTTCGCCAGCTTCTCCTGCGAGGCGCCGAACTGGTGGTACACGAGCTGCGCCCAGGCGGCCCGCAGCACCAGGCGGCGCGAGAGCAGGCCGGCCCGGTGGAACGGCCCGCTGAACGCGACCATCGAGGCCTTGGCGATGACGGTCTTGTCGAGGTCGAAGAAGGCGGCCTCCACGGCGGGTGACCCTATCGGCCGCTGGAGGGTGCGCCGGGGACGGGTTCTTCGGCTGGGTTGCTTGCGGTGCTCAGTGCATCTCGGTATGTTTTATCTCACTCGCTAGCCCGGTTCGGGGCGAGCGACTCGTGTGGCGCATGGTGCTCCCCCAAGCTGCGGAGCACGCCGAGGGTGCGTCAGACCTCTTCTGCTGATCCACGTTCGTGGAGGTCTGACCGTGCTCATCTCTTGTTGGTCCGCCAAAGGTGGTGTCGGGACCACCGTCGTCGCCGCTTCGCTGGGGTTGGTCCTCGGCAAACGGACGCCGGGCGGCGCGCTGCTCGCCGACTTCGCCGGGGACCTGCCGTTCGTGCTCGGGCTTCCCTCGCACGAGGGTTCGGGTGCGGCGTCGGGGGTGGGGCCGGCGTCGGGGTTGGGGCTCGCCGGATGGCTTGCGGCAGGGCCGACCGTTCCGGCCGATGCTCTCGGCCGCCTCGAGGTGCCGATCGCCGCGGGGCTGGGGTTGCTTCCCCGAGGGGCTGGCATCCTCGCGGCTGATCGGGCCGAGGTCCTGGTCGCCTTGTTCGAACAGCTGCCTCGGCCGGTCGTCGCCGACTGTGGCCTGCTGCGCTGCGTCGAACCGTTCGGCGACGGCTCGGCCGATGCGGCGGAGGTGGTGGCCCGGTCGGCGACCCGCTCGCTGCTGGTCACCCGGCCGTGCGCGCTGGCGTTGGAGCGCGTGCGGCGGCTGGCATGCCGGCCGACGGGCGTGGTCCTCGTGCGGGAGCCCGGGCACCGGTGCGGTCGCGCCGACGTCGAGGAGGCGGCGGGTGCGCCCGTGGTCGCGGTCGTCGAGTCCGACCCCGACGTGAGCCGGGCGGTCGACAGCGGGCTACTGGCCGACCGGTTGCCGGGAACGTTGGTCAGGGGGTTGCGCAATGCTGCGTGAGCCCGCCATCGACGAACGGGTGCACCGCCGGGTGCTGGCGATCGAGGGCAACGGGCCGGTCGGCGAGTCGGCGATCACCGAGCTCGTCCGGCACGAGGATCCGCTGCTGCCGGCGGACGAGGTGGCGGACATCGTCACCCGGGTCAAGGCCCGCATCGACGGGGTCGGCGCCATCGAGCCCTTGCTCTCCGACCCGGCGATCACCGACGTGCTGGTCAACGGGCCGGGCCAGGTGTGGGTCGAGCGGGAGGGCCGGCTGGTGTGCACCGCCATCGCCCTCGACCGCGGCGCCATCGACCTGCTGGTCGAGCGCATCGTGAGCCGGCTCGGGCTGCGAGCGGACCGGTCGACACCCATCGTCGACGCCCGGATGCCGGACGGCTCCCGGGCCCACGTGGTCATGCAGCCGCTGGCGGTCGACGGACCGTGCGTGACGATCCGGCGCTTCGCCGCCGTCACGCTGCCGCTCGACGACTTCTGCGGTCCGGCGGTGACCGAGCTGCTGATCACGGCGGTGGGCGCGGGCTGGAACATCGTGGTGTGCGGGAGCACGGGCGCCGGCAAGACCACGCTCCTCAACGCCCTGTGCCAGCACCTGCCGGACGGCGAGCGGGTGGTCACCATCGAGGACGCGGCCGAGCTGCGGCTGCCGGGCCGGCACGTGGTGCGGCTGGAATCCCGGCCCGCCACGCCCGACGGGCTGGCGGCGGTCAGCATCCGCGACCTGGTGCGAGCAGCCCTGCGGATGCGGCCCGACCGCCTGGTGGTCGGCGAGGTGCGGGGCGGCGAGGCGCTCGACATGCTGCAGGCGCTGAACACTGGCCACGACGGGTCGCTGACCACGTGCCACGCCAACAGCCCGGTCGATGCGCTGCGCCGCCTGGAGACCTTGTGCCTGATGGCCGACGTCGACCTGCCGCTGCTGGCTATCCGGGAGCAGCTGGTCGGCGCCGTCGACCTCATCGTCGAGGTGTCCCGCCGCCCCGACGGTCGCCGCCAGGTGACCACGGTCGCGGAGGTGACCCCTGACGCCGAGGCCCGCCAACGCACCCGCACCCTCGCGACGACCGAGAAGCTCCTCGCTCTCCCCAGCCGCGCCCCCCGCCGCTCGGCCTTCCCCGAGGACCTCCAACCATGACCCGCCTCGCAATCCCCCTGCAGAGGATGAGGCGATGCACCATGCCCCGGAACGTCACAGCTGTGCCCCTCGGCGGGCGAGCGGTGACGGGCGGGGTCAGGGCCATCCCGGTCGGGGGATGGGCGGTGCCGGGGTGGAGGGTGCGGCCGGTCGACCCGACGCCGGTGTTGACGCCAGGGCGGGAGGCGGCCGCAGAGTTGCCTTGGCCGCCCCGGCCGAGGGATGTCGGGATCGCGGTCGCGATCCTCGTCATCGTCGTCGGGGTGATCGGTCCGGCGACGTTGGTCGGCGGGGGAGCGGCGGCCGCGGGCTGCCTCGTCTGGTGGTGGCGACGGCGTGGGGCAGCCGAAGCGGCACGCCGCCAGGCCCAGCTCCCCGACGGCCTCGAGCGCCTCGCCGGCGCCCTTCGCACCGGGTCGTCGCTCCACCAGGCGCTGGCCGAGACCGGTCGGACCATGGAGCCGCCGCTCGGCCCCGAGCTCACCGGCCTGGCGGTCGCCGCCGGCCGGGGTCGCCCGATCGCCGAGGTCGTCGACGACTGGTCGGCAGCTCGCGCCGACGTCGGCACCCGGCTGGTCGCCTCCGCCATCGTCCTGGCGACGGTGCTCGGCACGGCCCCGGCTCGAGCCCTCGACGGCGTGGCCACCACCCTGCGGGAACGCCTCGAGCTGGCGGCCGAGCGCCGAGCCCTGGCGACCCAGGCCAGGGCCAGCGCCGTGGTCCTGGCCATCGCGCCAGTGGCGTTCGGGACGCTGCTGGCCGGGTCCGACCCCGCCATCGGGCACTTCCTGTTCGCCACCCCGGCGGGTTGGCTGTGCCTGAGCGTCGGCCTGGCCCTCGATGCCGCCGGCAGCTACTGGATGTCCCGGCTCACCAAGGCGGCAGGTACGTGAGCGCCGACCTTGCCCTGGTGACGACCACCATCCTCTGGACGGCTGTCGGCGCCCGGGTCTTCGGCGATGCCCTCTGGCGCTGGGCCACCCGGCCCACCCAACGCCGCCGGCGGTCGGTGAGCAAGCCCGCGGGCTGGTCCGAAGCCCGGCGCCAGCGTCACCGCGAGACCGCGGTGGTCGAGCAGCTGCCCGACGTCGTCGACCTGCTGCGGTTGACCACCCAGGCCGGCCTACCGGTGACCAGCGCCCTCGGCGCCATCGGCGCCCGGCCCGGCGGCCCGATGGGCACCGCCTTCGAGCGAGCCGCGACCCAGTCGGCGCGGGGCGCGGTCATCGGCGACGTGTTGCCCCTGGTGGTGCGGATCTGCGGCCCACCGGCTCGGAACCTGGTCGACGCCCTGCAGGACCACGACCGCTACGGCACCCCGCTCGGCCCGGCGCTCGACCGGTTGGCGGTCGAGGCCCGGCTGCGGCGCCGCCGGCGAGCCGAGGAGACCGCCCGCCGGCTCCCCGTCCTCCTGCTCTTCCCGCTCGTGCTCACCGTCTTCCCGGCCTTCGTGCTGCTGGCCGTCGTGCCGCTGCTGGCCGGCTCCCTCGAATCGCTCTCGCTTTGACCCCGCCCACCCCCTGGAGGCTCCCCGATGCTCATGCTCACCCTCTCGTTCCGCGACCGCGGTCAGGCCACGGCCGAGTACTGCCTGATGACGATGGCCGCGGGCCTCATCGCCATCGGTGTCGTCGTCCTCGTCCGCCACGGCGGCGGGCTGAACGCCCTCTTCCAACATGTCATCGAATCGCTCACCAGCAAGGTCTGAGCGCGGCCAGGCGACGGCCGAGCTGGCGCTCGTCCTGCCGGTGTTCGTGATCGCCGTGCTCCTGGTCGTCCAGGCCGGGATCCTGGTCCGCGGCCAGATCCTGGTGACCCACGCGGCGCGCGAAGGCGCCCGGGCGGCGGCCCTCGACGACGACACGTCAGCGGTCGAACAAGCCGTGCGCCGTGCCACTCCGCTCGACCCTGGTCGCCTCGCCATCAGGATCCGAGGCCGCGGCAAGCCCGGCAGCCGGGTCACGGTCGAGGTCACCTACACGCCGCCGTCCCCGGTGCCGTTGCTCCGATCCATCGTCGGCCGGGTCACCCTCCGAGCCGAAGCCACCATGCGGGTGGAGCGATGAGCGGGCTACGTCGCCGGTTCGCAGCCCAGCGCCGTGGCCAGCAGCCGGGCCGCCGCGGCCTTGTCGAGCGGATCGTTGCCGTTGCCACACTTGGGCGACTGCACGCACGACGGGCAGCCGTCGGCGCACGAGCACGACGTGACGACCTCGTAGGTGGTGGCGATGTGCCGGTCGGCCGCCTCGAACCCCAGCTCGGCGACGCCGGCGCCGCCCTCGTAGCCGTCGTAGATGACGATGGCCGGCCCGCCGAGGTCGATCTGGTGCGCCGTAGACACCCCGCCAACGTCCCAGCGGTCGCAGATGGCGAACAGCGGCAGGACACCGATGCCGGCGTGCTCGGCGGCGTGCAGCGCACCCGGCACGGCCATCGGCCCGATGTCGGCAGCCGCCAGCAGATGGTCGTCGACCAGGTACCAGAAGCCCCGGGTCCGGAGCGTCGACGTCGGCAGGTCGAGGGTCTCGGTGGCGACCACGACCCCGGAGCCCACCTTCTTGCGCTGGTAGCCGACGACCTGGGCGTGCACCTCCACCCACCCGACCCCGGCTCGCAGGCCCCCGCTCAGGCGCCCAACCGGTCGCTCGGCGTCGCAGCTCAGGACGTTGATGGCCACCTCGGTGCGGGCGACCGTGTAGGTGCGGCCGTCGTCCGGCTCGACCACGGCGATGCGGTCCTCGAGGTCGAGGTCGACCACCCGCCACGTCCGCCCGTTGTGCAGGTACACGGCCCCGGGGTGCACCTGCTCGCAGGCCCGCTCCCGGTTGACCGTGCCGACCGGCTCGTCGTCGACCGTGCAGATCCGCACCTCGCTCCCCGACGCCCGCAGGCTGACCCCATGGGCCGGCCACCCCCGGGCCGCGTACAGCGCCTGTGGGTCGCCGAGGCGACCGTTGCGGCCCCGGCGCCGTCGCACGACCAGCTGGTCGTCGAGCACCAGCCGCCGAACCGACTCGTCGAGCAGCGCCGGCCAGTAGCGCTCGTCGGCGTGGGTGAGCGGGAGCTCGTGGGCGGCACAGCGCAGCTGGACGTCGGCCACCGAAGGGTTGGCGAGGTTGACCACCGCCGGCTCGGGGGGCCGGGTCAGCAGCTCGGACGGATGGGTGGCGAACCACTGGTCGAGCTGGTCGTCTCCGGCGACCAGGACGGCGGACGACGTCCGGCCGTCACGCCCCGACCGGCCCGCCTGCTGCCAGAACGACGCCACCGTGCCCGGGAACCCGTCGAGCACCACGGCGTCGAGCCCGGCGATGTCGATCCCCAGCTCGAGTGCCGAGGTGGCCACCACGCCGTCGAGCCGGCCCGAGAACAGCTCCTCCTCGACCTCGCGGCGCAGGTCGGCCAGGTAGCCGCCCCGGTAGGGCTTGACCCGGTCCCGACCTTCGTCGGGCAGGCGGCGGCGCACGTCGGCGGCCACCAATTCGGTCGCCCGCCGGCTCCGGCAGAACGCGATGGTCCGCTGGCCCGACACCACGAGGTCGGCCATCACCGCCGCAGTGGCCTGATGGCTCGAGGGCCGCCGGCGCCGGCGCCCGTCATCGGCCGCGGCCTCGGCGGTCGCCGGAGCATCGTCGGGCGGGTCGGAGGCATCGCCCTTGGGGTTCCAGATGCTGACGACCTTCTCGCCGGCCGGTGACCCGTCGTCGAACACGGCCTCGACCGGCACGCCGCAGACCTCGGTGGCCAGCCGGGCCGGCTCGCCGATGGTGGCCGAGCAACAGACGAAGACGGGATCGGCGCCGTAGTGACGGGCGAGGCGCCGTAGCCGTCGCAACACGTGGGCGACGTGGCTGCCGAAGATGCCTCGGAAGGTGTGCAGCTCGTCGACCACCACATAGCGGAGCCGCCCCAGGAACGCAGCCCAGCGGTCGTGGTGGGGGAGCAGCCCGCAGTGCAGCATCTCGGGGTTGGTCATGACGACCGTGGCTTCCTTGCGGATCCACGCCCGCTCCTCGTTGCCGGCGTCGCCGTCGTAGGCGCCCGCCCGGACACCGGGGAAGTCGAAGGCTGTCAGCGCCCGCAGCTGGTCGTGGGCCAGCGCCTTCGTCGGGAACACCAGGAGCGAGGTGCCCGGCCGGATCGGCGCCGACGCCGCCTCGGCGATGACCGCCTGGTAGCAGAGCGACTTCCCGGACGCTGTACCGGTGGCGACCACCACCGACTGGTTGTCGCGCAATCGATTGATGGCTTCGGCCTGATGGGACCACAGGGCCGGCACCCCCAGCCGGGCGGCGACCCCTTCGGGCAGCGGTCGTATCAGCTCCCCGAACCGAGCCGTGCGAGGGGGCAGCGACTGGGAGAAGGCGAGCGCCGGCTCGTCCCACCGCGCCCAGAACCTGGACGGTGGTTCCACGGGCCCGGGATCGTCGGCATCGGTCGGCACCCAGTCACCGAGGTCGGCGTCGGTGCACCCGTCGTCCGGCGCCGGAGCGTCGTCGGGCACCGGGCGCAGGCCGGGGAGCTGACGCTCAGGCCACGAGGCCTCGGGAAGCTCGACCGCCGACACAGGCCCATGTTACGCCTCTGGAATTTCACGTTTGTAGGGATCCTGGACCATGGTCCAACGATCGCCGCGGCGATTCGCAGTAACGTCTCCGACGCCATGCAGCTCCGCGCAGATGTGTCTTCGCTCGACGGGTGGACCGTCGTCAGTCTCTTCGGTGAGTTGGACGTCGCCAGCGCGCCCAACTTGCGTGAGCAGCTCATCCAGCTCGTCTCGCAAGGCTCGCACCTCCTCGTACTCGACCTCGAGGGCCTCGACTTCCTCGACTCGACCGGGCTCGGCGCCATAATCAGCGCGCTGAAGCGGGCGCGCACCAACGGGGGCGACTTGCGGCTGGTCTGCACGCAGAGCCGCATCCGTCGCCTTTTCGAGATCACCGCGCTCGACAAGGCCTTCCCACTGTTCACGTCGCTCGACGCCGCCGTTCGGGCGTGAGGTCATGGCCGTCGTCGAGCTGGAGATCCCAGCCCGGCCGGCGTACCTCTCCTTGGTCCGCCTCGTGGTCGACGCGGCGGTCAGCTCCCTCGCCCCCAACCTGGGTGGCGCCCGCCTCGACGACCTCAAGCTGGCGGTGACCGAGGCCTGCTCCAACGCCATCGAGGCCCACCAGTCACGGGTCAGGGTCCACGAGCCCGTGGTCGTCCGCTGTGAGCTGGACGACCAGACCGTGACAGTCGAGGTCGCCGACCGCGGCGGCGGCTTCGACCCGACCCACCTGGCCACGCTTCCGGCCGCGACCGACCCACAGCGGCTGCGCCACGAGAGCGGCCTCGGCATCCCGCTCATGCGCACGCTCGCCGACGAGCTGGTGTTCGAGCAGGCCTCGGATGGGACCACGGTACGTCTCACCGTCTACCGTGCCGGCAGTGTCCCGGGCTCGTGATCGAGGCGCCCACCCGGCCGGCCGCGCTGCCGGTCCCGTGAGCTACGTCCCGGACCCGGGCGGGACACCCGAAGGAACCCGACGAGGAGAGGGCTGGTCACATGGGTGACGACGAGCCCGATGTGCTGCCAAAACCCGACGCCCTGCTGGCGCTGCACGACGTCACCGCCGAGCTGTTCGCCCGGCTCCGGGAGTGGTTCGCGGTGCCCGACGCCGTCGAGCTCGACCTGTCCGGCATCGACTCGGCCGTCGAGGAGCTCGGAGACCCGCTGATGGTCGCCGCCCTGGCCATGCGCAAGCTGCAGGCCCTCCACCTGCTGTCGACGCCGGGCGTCCGCACCACCACCGACGTGGTCGTCACCATCGTCCAGGACCTCGACCGGGCGCTCATCCAGGCGCCGTCGTCCCGCCTGCGGATCAAGGCCGAGACCACCGACTGGGACGCCGAGCTGGCGGCCTTGGCCGACCCCGACATCACCATCGACGAGGGCGATCTCGCGCCGCCGTCCGATGCCGACGCCGCCGATCCCGAGGTCGAGCGCTTCCGCATGCTGCACGCCCAGCTGCATCGGGCGGCCCGCTCGGTGCTCGAAGCGTCCGAGGGGCGCATCCGCGTCTTCGAGTAGCCCGTCGGCTCGAATGGGCGGGCCGTGGACGGACCCCGCAGCCGCCGCCATCGACCGACCTGGATCGCCAGTGACCGCCCGGTCGCCCGGTTGGTGGCGCGTCCCCTGGCCGAGTTCCTCCACGTCGAGGCCGCCGGCGGCATCCTCCTCCTGGCCGCCACCATCACGGCGCTGGTCTGGGCCAACTCGCCCTGGCGGGATGCCTACGACCAGCTGTGGCACACCGAGTTGGCGTTCCGGCTCGGGCGGTACGCCTTCGGGGAGAGCCTGCAGCACTGGGTGAACGACGGGTTGATGGCTGTGTTCTTCTTCGTCGTCGGGCTGGAGATCAAGCGCGAGCTCGTCGTCGGCGACCTGAGCGAGCCTCGGGACGCCGCGCTGCCCGCCATCGCCGCGGTCGGCGGCATGGTGGTGCCGGCTGCGATCTACCTGGCCTTCAACGCCGGCGGCGTGGGCAGCCACGGCTGGGGCATCCCCATGGCCACTGACATCGCCTTCGCCGTCGGCGTTCTCGCGCTGCTCGGCGACCGGGTGCCCGCGGCGGCCAAGCTGCTGCTGCTGGCGCTGGCCATCGTCGACGACATCGGCGCGATCCTCGTCATCGCCGTCTTCTACACCGACGAGCTGTCGCTGGGCTGGCTCGTGGCGGCGGTGGTCGGCCTGGTCGTCGTCGCCCAGATGTGGCGGCTCAAGGTCTGGTACGCCCCGGTCTACGTCGTCGCCGGAATCGTGGTGTGGTGGTGCACGCTGCAGTCCGGTGTGCATGCCACCATCGCGGGCGTGGCGCTCGGGCTGGTCACCCCCGCCCGGCCGCTGCTGCGGGCACCTCACGCCGACCAGATCGCGGCCCGGCTCTCGGCCGATCCCGACGTGTCGGTCGAGGACGTCCGCCAGGTGTCATTCGAGCTGCGCGAGTCGGTGTCGGTGGCCGAGCGGGTCGGCGCGCTGCTGCACCCGTGGAGCAGCTACGCGATCGTGCCGGTCTTCGCTCTGGCCAACGCCGGCATCGCCCTGTCGTGGGACAAGCTGGGCGACGCCGCGGGCTCGGCGGTGACGCTGGGGGTCGTGGCCGGCCTGGTCATCGGCAAGCCGGTCGGCGTCATGGCCGCCGCTTGGCTGGCGGTCCGCACCGGTGTCGGCCGCCTGCCCGAGGGCGTGACCTGGCGGCACCTCCAGGCGATCGGGATGCTCGCGGGCATCGGGTTCACGGTGTCGCTGTTCGTCAGCGGCCTCGCGTTCGACTCCGGCAGCCTCCGCGACGAGGCCGCCCTGGGCGTCCTCGCCGCCTCGGTCCTCGCGGCGTTCGCGGCCGCGCTCGCCTTGCTCCGCGCCCCGACCGGGAACGCCGGGACGGGCGGGGCGGCGGCCGTCACGACCGCCGCCCCGGGCCCGGACGGCTAGGTCAGCCGAAGTCGCACTCCGTCTCGAAGTAGGAGCCGGTGCGCTGGAGGGCGCCGCCGAGCTCCGACGCCCGGGTGGCCAGCTCGCTGGCGCCCTTCGGGTCCTTGACGTCGAGCTCGCCGTTGACGACGGGCGCCACCAGCTCGTCGAGGATGGCCGACCAGTCGGTGGCGATCGCTTCGGGGGCCTTCAGGGCCTTGGCCTTGGCGAACACCGCCTTGGCTTCCGCGCTGGTGGGATCGGTGTTGCCGGAGGCGGTCAGCTGGTCGTACAGCGACTTGGCCTGGTTGCAGAACTCCGCCGCAACGGTGCCGGCCTTGCCGGTCGCTGCGTCTTTGCTTGCCTCCGCGGCCCGCTTCTCGGGCCGCGCCGCCGCCTTGTCGTCATTGCCGCCGCCGCACGCGCCGGCAACCAGGACACCCGCGACCGCGAGCGCCGTGATCGTGTTCCGTAGCACTAGGTGATTTGCTTCCTTCGTGATTCGACGGCCGTCCGGTGACGGCCTGGGCATCCGCCCGCCCACCCCGGCGATCCCACCAATCGCCGAGGTCGATCTCACGTGTGCGCCGTAGCGCGCCGCCCGGGCATCAATTGCCCGAGGTGACCGTGCTCCCGTCGCTGGCCCCGGTGTCGGTCGGGTCCGGGTCGATCCCGCACGAGTTCTTCAGGTAGTCGATGATCTTCGCGAGGTCGCCCTGGACCCTCTCGTAGGTGGCCGAGGCCTTGGAGGACGCCTCGGGGTCGGCGAGGTCGATCTTCTCGATCTCCTTCGCCGCGTTGAGGTACTTCGTCCACGACTCGGCGATCTCGTCCGGCGGGTCGAGCTTCAGCGCGGCGTCGAGTTCGTCGCTGGACGAGACCTCGGCGTTCGGGTCGTAGGACCGCTGGATCATCTGGATGGCGTCCTTGCAGAACGGCGTGTCCGCGTCGGGCGCGTCCGGGTTGACGTTCGGCCCGCTGTCGCCGTTGTCACCGTTGTCGTCGGTCGCGGACTGGTCCTCGTCCTTGTCCTCCGACGACTTGTCCTTGCCCTTGGCGTCGTCGTCATCGTCGCCCCCACAGGCGCCGACGAACAGAAGGCCGGCGGCCAACAGGGCGGCCAGCGTGCGGCGCCACGTCGTCGCGGTCGGGGCCGGCATCAGGTCTGCCCCGCCGTGGTGGTGGTGCTGCCGGCCGGGCCGAGGTCGGCCATGCCGCACTCGTTCTGGATGTACTCGAAGACCTTCTGCGTCGCGGCGTACATGTCCTGATACTTGCTCGACAGCTCCGGGTCGTTGGGGTCGAAGCTCGGGCTGGTCGTGCTCATCGCCTCGATCCCGTCGACCCACGCCTCCCAGTCGTCGGCGAGGTCGGCTGGCGGGTCGAGCTTCTTCGCCGCCGCGATCGCCTTCTCCGGCGAACCGGTGTCGGTGCTGGTGAGCAGCGTCACCACGTCCTTGCAGAAGCCCGAGTCGGCGCTGTTCCCGCCGCCTCCGCTGCCGTTGTCCCCGGCGTCGGTCGACGTGCCGTCCTTCTTGTCAGTGCCCTTGGCGTCGTCGTCATCGCCCCCGCAGGCGCCGAGCAAGAGGACGCCGGCGGCGACGAGTGCGGTCATGGTCTTACGCATGACGGTCCATCCATTCCTGTCCGTTTTCCCCCCGGGCCGGGATGCGACGTCGCCCGCGCGACAAGAGCCTCACGGAATACGTGCTCCCCCGGCACAAGTCCGGGAACTTAGCCGTCCCGGTACTCATCGGCACGATGGTGGAGGCGGTAATTGGCGTTCGCCGTGGTGGCCTCGTCCTGGCCACTACCATCCGTACGCCATGGCGGTCCGGGCTGAAGCACGCGTTCCCTCGCGCATCGCGCGCCTGGTGACCGACGCGCTCCCAGCCGGGGCGAAGGGCACCCAGCTCGGCCTCGTTGGTGCCGGCGGGAGCGGCGCCGGTGAGGTGGTGGCGCTGCTCGCCGATCGTCTGCGCTCCGAGGGCGCGACGGTCCTGCGCCTGACCGGTCGGCGCCTCGAGCGGGACGAGACCTTGGGCGCCCTGCTCGACCTCCTCGGCGAGCTCGGGGCCGTGCCCGGGGAACTGACGGAGCGGAGCTGCCGCGAGGCCGTGCTCGCGCACCTCACCGAGGGTGGCGGTGCGCTGTTGGTAGACGAAGCGCAGTGGCTCGATCCGTCGTCGCTGCGCGTGGTCGTGGCGCTGGCCGAGCGGGCCGCCGATCGCGGTGTCACGCTCGTCGTCGCCCACCGGCCGGCTTCGGGCGACCCGCACGTCGCTGCACTGGATGCAGCGCTGTCGCGGGCGCATCCGCTGGTGTGGCTGGGGCCGCTGGCCGAGGCCGACGTCGCCGAGCGGGCTGCGCTGGTGCTCGGGACCGCCGTCGACGCCGCCCTGGTGGAGGCGCTGCACGAGCAGTCGGCCGGCGTCCAGGTCTTCGTCGACCACCTGGCGCTGGCGTGGTCGCGGTCTCGCGGGTCGCCTATGTCGTTGGACGCCGCGGTGGTCGAGGCCGTGCGGGCCGAGGTCGACCAGCTGGAACCCGCCGCCCGGACGGTGCTGGCGGCGCTCAGCGCCGGCGCCGACCTCGACGACGACCTGCTCGGCACCGTCACGGGCCTCGCGGGAGACGAGCTGGGCGACGCGGTCGAGACGTTGCGGGCCGCCGGCCTGGTCACCGGGCCGCGGGACGAGGTCGTCCCGGTGGTCGCCACGGCGGTGGGGGAGCTGACCCCGGTCGCCGATCGGCGGCGCTTCCACGCCCTGCTGGCGGCCGCCTTGACCGAACGGGGTGCGCCCCCGACGCAGGCCGCCGAGCACCTCTCCGCGGCGAACGCCCAGGGCCCCGCCACGGCCGACGCCTTCGTGGCGGCGGGCGATGCCTTGCTCGGCGACGCCCCCGAGCTGGCTCGCGCCTGGTTCGAGCGGGCGGTCGCGGTCGGCGCGCCGGCCGACGCGGTGGCGGCACGACAAGCGGAGGCCGCGGCGCTCGACGGCGACGCTGCGGTCGCGCTGCGCTTGGCCGACGCCGCGGTGGGCAACCCCGACACCCCCGACCGCGACCGCGCCCAGTCGGTGGTCGCCGCCCTGCTCCCCGCCCGCGGCTTCTGGCGCCGCTCCGCCGAGGCCTACGCCGACCTGGCAAGTTCCTCCAGCCCCCGCGCTCCCGCCGCCCGAGTCCTGAGCACCCTGACTTCGGTCGTCGCCGGCACCCTGCCCTCGTCGCCGCTCGACAACGAGGCCGCCGGGTCGTTGGAGCTCGAGGCGATGGGGTTGTGCGTCCGGGGGCTGGTGGCGTCGGTGGGACCTGATGCCGGGGGCGCGCTCACGCCGTTCCTCGAAGCGGCCGAGCTCCTGGAGTCGAGCCACACCCGGCTGGTCCTCCCCGACACGCCTCACGCCATCGGCGCCATCGTGGCCGTGGCGGTCAGCGAGCTGAGCGCCGCCGAGCACATGCTCGCTCGGGCGATCGAGCGCCAGGTCGGGGGCGCCGGGCTGGCGCATCGCCATCGGCTGCTGGCCGGCTGGGTCGGGATGCGCAGCGGTCGCTGGTCGGTGGCGCAGGCAGCGCTCGACGACACCCGCAACCAGCCGCTGGCGCCCCGGGAGCTGCTCCTGGCGGCCGCGATCGATGCCGGCCTGGCCCGTCGGGCGGGCGACCTCACTCGACTCGGCGACGCCTGGCGCAGCGCCGAGGGCGTCCTGCTGCGCCACCCCGCCGACCTGTTGTCGCTCGACCCGATCGGCGAGCTGACGATCGCCGCCAGCCGCCTCGGGCTGTGGGACCGGGTCTCGGCCAAGGCCCGGGAGCTGGGCGACGTCATGCGCTCGCTGGGCGAGCCGCCGCTGTGGCTGCTGCCGCTGCGATGGATCGGCCTGCAGGTGGCCCTGGCGTCCGACGACCGTGACGCCGCGGTGCGGCGGGCCGCCGAGGTCGAGGCGGTAACGCCGGTCAACACCCGGCTGCGCGCGCTCGACGACGCCGCCCGCACCTGGGTGGCGATCCTCGGTGGCTCGGTCGACCCGGCGCAGGTGGCGTCGTCGTCCCGGGGGCTGCAGTCGTTGGGGCTGACGTGGGAGGCGTCCCGGCTGACCGGGCAGGCGGCGATCCGGTCGGCCGATCCGTCGATCACCCGCTCGCTGCTCGAGCAGGCCCGTGACCTGAAGGCGGCCCTGCCGTCCGCCGAGGTCGACGACTCCCCGGCCACCGCCAGCGTCCTTTCGGAGCGGGAGCAGATGGTGTCGCAGTACATCGTCGACGGCCTCACCTACAAGGAGATCGGGGCGCAGCTCTACATCTCCCCCAAGACCGTCGAGCACCACGTCGCCAAGATCCGCCAGAAGCTCGGCGCCACCACCCGCGCCGAGATGCTCGCCGCCCTCCGCACCCAGCTGGCCTGACCCGACGGGCCAGGAGCTACGTGACCTCGCGGCGGCCTTCGAGGGCGCGGCCGAGGGTCAGCTCGTCGGCGTACTCCAGGTCGCCGCCGACCGGGAGGCCGCTGGCGATCCGGGTGACCTTGAGGCCGAGCGGCTTGAGCAGCCGGCCGAGGTAGAGGGCGGTGGCCTCGCCCTCGAGGTTGGGGTTGGTGCAGAGGATGACCTCTTCGACGCCCTCGGCGCCGATGCGGTCGAGCAGCTCGCGGATGCGCAGCTGCTCGGGGCCGATGCCCTCGATCGGGCTGATGGCACCCTGCAGCACGTGGTAGCGGCCCTTGAACTCACCGGTCTTCTCGACGGCGACCAGGTCCCGCGGCTCCTCGACCACGCACACGACCGTGCTCTCCCGGCGGGGGTCGGCGCAGATGCCGCACTGCTCGCCCTCGGAGACGTTGAAGCACGTGGCGCAGAAGCGCACCTTGTCCTTGACCTCGGCGATGGCCCGGGCGAGGCGCAGGGCATCGTCCTTGGAGACCTTCAGCAGGTAGAAGGCGATCCGCTGGGCCGACTTCGGGCCGACCCCGGGCAGGCGACCCAGCTCGTCGATCAGGTCCTGGACCGGACCGGCGTAGACAGCCATCGTCAGCCGCCGTCGACGTCGTCGCTCGGCCCGCCGACCCCGCCGAACAAGTCGCCGAACGCCGAGCCCAAGTCGATCTGGCCCAGGGCGCCGAGCGCCTCGCGCTGCATCTCGACGACCTTGCTCCCGACGTCGTGCAGCGCGGCGACGATGAGGTCCTGCAACATCTCGATGTCCCCGGGGTCGACCACCTCGGGGGCCAGGGTGACGGCGATGACCTCGCCCCCGCCGGTCATGGTCACCCGGACCACGCCGCCGCCGGCGGTGCCCTCGACCGTGCGGTTGGCGGCCTCCGCCTGAGCCGCCATCGCCTCCTGCGCGGAGGCCAGCAGGTCCATGGGGTTCGGGTTCTGGGGGATGTCGGGGTCGGTCACGAGTCCTCCTCGAGCAGCTCGCCGCCGAACTCCCGCAGCAGCAGGTCGACGCCGCCGACCGCGGTCTTGGGCGCGTCGCGCAGCTCCGAGATGTCGCCGAGGTCGGCCTCGTCGTCGGGCGGCGGTGGGGGCATCGGGGCGCCGCCACCTCCGCCGCTCGGTGGTCGGGGGGCGTCGCCGTCGCCGCCACCTTCGACGACGACCTCGACCTTGATGCCGGGGCCCAACCGGGCGGCCAGCACCTGCTCGACGTCCCGGAGCCCCTCGTCACACGCCTTCTTGTGCCAGGCGTTGGGCACGGCGAACCGCGGCGGGTCGGTGATCGGCATGACCCACGTGCCGCCCCGCCACTTGCTCCGCACCGGCAACGGCAGCTCCCCCAACACCTCGTTCCACACCTTCGTGATGTCGGCGCCCGCCCCACCGGCTGACGGTGCTGCCGAGGTCGGCGGAGCCGCGTCAGGCGCCGCCGCAGCCGTCGCTCTGCTTGCGGTCGATGCGGCGCCAGCTGCTGGCGCTGTCGCGGGTTCCGATGAGGTCCCACCGGCCACAGTTGCGACGCTGTCCGAGCTCGGCGGAGCCGAGGTCGTGGCGGGGTCCGCCGACGAGGAGGCGACCTCGGGCTCCACGATCGTCGCCACCGACGTTGCGGCGACGTCGTCGGCTGGGGTGGTCGCCGTCGGGGCGGGAGCCGTGGCCGTGGCCTGCGAAGTCCCCGGCGTACCGCCGGGAGCGGCGCTCGAGGCATCGCTGGTCGAGGCGTCCGCCGTGGCGGCAGGCGCCGTCGCCGTGGCTTGCGAAGTCCCCGGCGCACTGCCAGCGTCAGCGACGCTGGCCGACGGGGCGCTTGGCTTGGGACCGCCCTTCTGGCCCTTCTGCTCGGCCAACTGTTTCGCCAGGGCGGCCCGGGCTGCGCGGGCCGGGCCGCTCCCACCGGAGCCGCCGTCACCGGAGCCGCCGTCGCCGGCCGGAGGCTTGGGAGGCGGGGCCGGTGCGGGCGTGGCCTGGGGCGCGGGCGACTCGGCCGGCGTCACGGGAGCCGCGGGCGCGGCGGAGGGCGTGGGGCCGACCGGGGTGCCCGACGCGATGGCCTGCTCGAGGCGTTCGAGGCGCTGCAACACGGCATCGAGGCTGCGGTCGGCGTCGGGTCGGGCGAGCCGGACCAGCGTGACCTCGAGGACCACCCGCGGATCCGGCTTGCGGGACAGCTCGGTCAGTGCCTCGCCGAGGACCTCCAGCGCCCGGGTCAGACCGGCGGCCCCGATGCGGCTGCCCAGGTCCTTGGCCCGCTCCCGGTCGGCCTCGGGTAGGTGCTCGTCGCCAACCCCGAGGACGGCGAGGAAGGCGTCCCGCAGCCGGGCGATGACGGCGTCGCCCAGGGCCCGGGGCTCCCGACCGCTGGCCGCAGCGTCGGCCACGGCCACGAGCGCGGCGCCGGGGTCATGGTTGGCGAGGGCTTCGAGGATGGCGTCGACCGGGGCGCTGTCGGTGACGACCTCCCCCAGTGCCGACACCTGGTCGAGGGCCGACAGGGTGTCACGGGCCGAGCCGCCGCCTGCCCGCAGGACGTGGGTGACCGCGTCGTCGGCCAGCGGCAGGCCGGCGTCGGCGATGACGTGGCGGATGTGCTGCTCCATCACGTCGGGAGGCAGCAGGTGGAAGTTGAAGTGCTGCGTGCGGCTGCGGATGGTGGGCCGCACCTTCTGCGGGTCGGTGGTGGCGAGCACGAACACCACGTGGTCGGGCGGCTCCTCGAGGGTCTTCAGCAGGGCGTTCTCGGCGCCCTGGCTGAGCATGTGCACCTCGTCGAGGATGATGACCTTGCGGTTGCCCGACGTGCCGAGCGGCACCCGGTCGAGCAGGTCCCGCATGTCGTCGACCTTGCTCTTGGAGGCCGCGTCCTGTTCGAGGAACCAGTCGGTGACCTGGCCCTTCTGGACGGCGATGCAGTTGTCGCAGACGCCGCAGGGCTCGCCGTCCTGGGGGTTGGCGCAGTTGAGGACCTTGGCGAGGATCCGCGCCGTCGATGTCTTGCCCGTGCCCCTCGGTCCGCTGAACAGGTAGGCGTGGCCGACGCGGTTCTCGCGTACGGCGTTGCGCAAGGCCTTCGTGACGTGGTCCTGGCCGAGCACCTCGTCGAACCGCTGCGGTCGATACCGCCGGTAGAGCGCTTGGTAGTTCGGGGAGGACACGAGGGCGATGTTACAGAGAGGGTGTGACAGTGAAGGTCGCCCGGAAAGCGCCCACGGGAAAAGAAAATGCCCGGGATCGGAGGTGGCGGCCAGACGATCTGCGGCACACCGCAGGCTCCGCTGAGAGCTGCTGCCTCCCGGCCCTGACTCGGTTCACGGGCTGCAGTTGCACAGGGCCCGGCCGCCACCTGCGACCACGGGCGTGGGCCACACGATAGCCTTCCCCGTTCCGGGTGCCGCCAGCGGTGCCCACGGAGCGGTGCGAGAGCGGCCGAATCGGCACGCTTGGAAAGCGTGTGTGGGGCAACCCACCGTGGGTTCGAATCCCACCCGCTCCGCGGCATGGACTTCGACAAAGCGATGGGCATCGCCCTCGACGAGGCCGCCGCCGCCGTCGACCACGACGACGTGCCGGTCGGTGCCGTGGTGCTGCGCGACGGCAAGATCGTCGCCCGCCGCCACAACGAGCGCGAGGCCCTGCGGGACCCCACGGCTCATGCCGAGATCCTGGCGCTTCGGGACGCGGCCGAGGCCGTCGGCTCGTGGCGGCTCGACGGCCTGACGCTGGTCGTCACCCTGGAACCGTGTCCGATGTGCGCGGGTGCGCTGCTCGCCGCCCGGATCGATCGGGTGGTGTTCGGTGCCCCCGATCCGAAGGCGGGCGCGACGGGGTCGCTTTACAACTTCGGGGTCGATCCTCGGGTGAACCACCAGTTCGAGGTGGTGCCGGGGGTGCGGGCGGCGGAGTGCGGCCTCCTGCTGAGCCGCTTCTTCGCGTCACGGCGCTGAGCAGCTTGGCGAGGAGCGTCCGTCTTCGCCTCGGGGTGCGGCTCGCCGCCTGTCGTAGCTCCCGCTGACGCTCGGCCGCTAGGAACCGGCTGACGTGGTGGTTGAGCATCAGCTGGCCCGGGGGAGCCGGCTGGACCGGCACGAGCCGTCCGGGGCCATCGTGCCCCGCTCGCCGCAGAAGCAACGCCATTCGAGGACGATCCCGTCGGGGGTGTTGTGGAGGGCTTCGATGCAGCTGGAGCTCAGCAGCACCGGTGACTGGTGGGTTGGGCAGTAGACCTCGAACATCGTCCTGTCCCTTCGGGTTCGATCCACTTTGTCAAACCAATTTCTGGTTGGTCTGGAACTCGGGTCCCCGGTGGGCTACGTTGCAAGGAATTGGCATCGGATTCCAGAGCCAATGGAAGGACTATTGGTATGGAGCGACCGGCGAACACGCTCGAGGCGGTGCTGGGCAAGTGGTCCGAGGGCCGAGGGCCGCTCCACCGCAAGCTGACCGACGCGCTGCGGCACGCCATCGACATGGGCTACCTGTCGAACGACCAGCGGCTGCCGTCGGAGCGGGAGCTGGCCACCCGGCTGGCGGTCAGCCGGTCGACCGTGGTCGCGGCGTACGACGCGCTCCGGACCGAGGGCGTGCTGGAGAGCCGGCAGGGGAGCGGCACCCGGGTGTGCTCGACTGCGCTGGCCGGGCGGGAGGCCGACCACCGGGTGAACCCCGTGTACCGGTCGCTGCTCGACGCCAGGGACGACGTGATCTCGCTGGCGTGCGCGGTGTTCCCGGCGCATCAGGCCGTGCGGGAGGCGCTGGTCGACGTGGTGTCCGAAGACCGCGACAAGCTGCTGATGCAGCTCGGCTACACGCCCGCGGGGCTGCCGGAGCTGCGGGAGCGCCTGGCCGAGATGCACACGGCCCAGGGGTTGCCGACGACGACCGACCAGATCGTCGTCACCACCGGCGCCCAGCAGGCGGTCAACCTGGCGGGAGCGCTGTTCGTGCGGCCGGGCGACACCGTGATCGTCGAGTCGCCGAGCTTCGCCGGCACGCTCGATGCGTTCCGGACCCGGGGTGCGCGCCTGATCGGGGTGGCGGTCGACGAGGAGGACGGGGTCGACGTCGACGAGGTCGCGTGCCACGTGCAGGCGCGGCAGCCGGCCGCGGTGTACGTCATGCCGTCGTTCCACAACCCGACGGGCGCCTTCATGACCGAGTGGCGCCGGCGGCGGCTGGCGGAGCTGGCGGTCAGCGAGCGGGTGCCGATCATCGAGGACAACGCGCTCGAGCACATCCCGCTCGACTGCAGCGACCTGCTGCCGCCGATCGCCGCGTTCGCCCCGCCGGACGCGCCGGTGCTGACCGCCGGGTCGCTGAGCAAGGTGGCGTGGGGCGGGCTGCGGATCGGGTGGCTGCGGGGGCCGGTGCACCTGATGGAGCGGATCGCCGAGTTGAAGGCCATGAGCGACCTGGGCTCGCCGCTGTTCGAGCAGGCGGTGGTGGCGCGGATCGTGCCGCAGATCGACTCGCTGCGGCGTGACCACGCGGACCGGTTACGGGCCAATCTCGACGTGGTGACGGGGCTGCTGTCGTCGGAGCTGCCGTCGTGGGAGTGGCGGCGGCCCCGCGGTGGCCCGTCGTTGTGGATCCGGCTGCCGCAGGGGACTGCCGCCGCGTATGGCCAGGTGGCGCTGCGCTACGGGGTCGAGATCGTGCCGGGCGAGACCATGTCGCCGTCGGCCGAGCACCGCCAGTGCATCCGCTTCCCGTTCACGGCCGAGCCGCCGGTGCTGGAGGAGACGGTCCGCCGCCTGGCCGCCGCCTGGCGGGCGTACGAGCCGACGCACCGCGTGGTGGTCTAAGAGTTCCAGCGGCGCGCGGCCGCGCTGCTAGCGTCGCCCGACGGAAGCGTGCCAGAGCGGACGAATGGGACGGCCTCGAAAGCCGTTGTGGTCTCCGGATCACCGTGGGTTCGAATCCCACCGCTTCCGCTCTCAACCGACAACACGAGAAATGGCGTCGGCTGCACCGACTCGTCTTTCTGCCTCGTTGTCAGACGTCGATCTCCCCTCCGGAAACCGGCTCGGCGGAGTTACGTCCACTTGCTGGTACATAGTTGTACCCCCATGTACAATTTGGGCATGGTGACGATGTCGGCTAGTGAGGCTCGGGCTGCGCTTCCTCATCTCCTGGATCGTGTCGAGGCGGGTGAGGAGGTGGTCGTCACGCGGCATGGGCGTCAGGTCGCGGTGATCGTGCGGCCTGACGCGCTTCGGGTTCGTCGCGCCGGCGAAGCGCTCGACGCAGCCGCCGGTGTCCGCGACCGGTTGGAGAGGGCTCGCCGGGCGCCGCTGCCCAAGAAAGGACTGACCGAGCAGCGTGCCGAGTCCCATGTCGCGGAGATCAGGGCCTCGCGTGACGCCGGCTGATGGACGCATTCGACGCTGATGTCCTCATCTACGGAGCGACGCCTGGACACGCTCTCGGAGAGCGGATCGCCGCGTTGTTCCCGTCAGAGGGTGGCGAGGTGGCCGGGGTGGGCTCGGTCCTGCTCCTGCCCGAGGTTCTGACTCGCCCGACACGGGACGGAGCGGAAGACGAGTTGGACGCGCTCTACGGCCTCCTCGCTCGCCTCGATCTCCTTCCTGTGGACGAAGCGGTCGCCGACCTGTCGGTCGTCCTGGGGGCGGCCTACAAGCTCAAGGCGGCCGACGCTGTTCACCTCGCGACAGCGGTAAACGCCGGTGCGGATCGGTTCATCACCAACAACGCGCGCGACTTCCGTCGCGAGATCACCGAGATCGACATCGTGTGTCCCGCCGACTTGGCCGAAGGGTCGCATGGCAAATGACTTGTGGGGGTCGCGGCAGGCGGCTCTAGGGTGCGCCGATGGCGTCGGTCAGGGAGTTCCAGGTCACCTTCGACTGCGCAGAACCTGAGCGCGTCGGTCGTTTTTGGTGCGAGGTGTTGGGGTACGTCGCACCGTCGCCATCGCCGCCTGAGGATGATGGTTCATGGTTCGCATGTACTGATCCCACAGGCGTTGGCCCGCGACTGTTCTTCCAACGCGTTCCCGAGGGCAAGGTCGTCAAGAATCGGGTGCATCTCGACGTGCGGGTCGGCACCGGGCTCGTGCGTGAAGAGCGCCTGGCCACACTCGAGGCCGAATGCGCGCGACTGGTCGCGCTCGGCGCAACTCGCGTGCGACTGCTGGCTGCCGATGACGAGAACGAGTCGTGCATCGTGATGCAGGACGTCGAGGGCAACGAGTTCTGCCTCGACTGAGCGCCCGGGGCAGGGCTAGGGGTCCTCTACCTCGGCGTGGGGGGCTCGGTGGGCGAGCTCGGAGAGGAGCTGGGCGCGGTTGGTGATTGCCCACGAGGTGCGGAGGCGGCGGCGGACCATGTTCTCCCACACCAGGTAGTCGCGCTTGTTGGCGTAGCGGTGGTACACCTTCGCCAGGTGCCGCCATGGGATCAGGACCGCCCGGAGGCGAGCCTCCAAGGCAACCCCCTCGTCGGTGAGCGTGATGGTGGTTGGTCGCCAGAGGATCTCGTAGAGCAGCATCCCGAGGAACAGGGGTGCCATCACCGCCAGCGCGAACGACGCCCCGGGCGCCTCCTCCTCTCCAGCGCTGATGGCAAACGCCAGGCAGGCAACCAGGCCCAGCCCGTAGACGGCGCGGACTCCCCACTTCGCCCACCACTGCATCGCGAAGCTCTCTGCCCTCGCCTCCGCCTCCGCCCCGGCCACGGACGGAACGCTAATTCGTGTCCGTCGCCTGGTGGTCAGCATGCCGCTCCGACGACTGAGGCTGGGGAGCCGCAGGGGGAGCCGTCGAGGCTGGCCCTCGGTTCGGGCCACGTCGGGTTGTGGTCGGAATCGCCAGTGCTCCAGCGCTGGTGCTGGTCATCGCTGGCGTCGCGATTTCGAGCCGCGACCACGACGACCTCTGGGCTCGCCGGCACTCCGTAGTGGGACGTAGGCGGAGATGGCGAGGCAATAGGACGAGTCGGCGTAGCCGACGCCATGTCCTTGGTTTGTGCGTGTCGACCGCGTGCCGGGGGCCCAGGGGGTGCACCCGGCACGCGGCCGCCGCATGTCGCAGCATCGCGGTCATTCAAACCGTGACAGGCGAGGGTGCGACGGGCGGGGTTCAAATAGGGTTGGGGCGAACCCCAGGAGCTGCGCCGTGGACCAGGAACTCACGACTCGCCGCCGCACCCTGGAGCGGGTACGGGCTCGTTTCGACCCCGGCTCGGCGATCGCCGAGCCAGCGGACCCTGTTCGCTCGTCCTGGTTGCGCTGCGCCACCCAGCCCCAGCTCCCCGAGGACAAGTCCGAGGCTCCCCTCGACGACCCCGACACCGTCGCCGACCGCTGGGAGGCCTCACCCATCCGCCTCGCCTGGCCCGGCGTCGCCGACGAGCTCCGGGCCATCGCCGAGGCCGGCGACCTCGTCGCCGCCGTCACCGACGAGACCGGCCGCATCCTCTGGAGCTGGGGCGGCCGTCACATGCGCGACCGGGCCGAGCAGGTCAACTTCGGCCTCGGCGGCCGCTGGGACGAGTCCTCGGTCGGCACCAACGCCATCGCTCTCGCCCTGATCTCGGGCCAGCCGTCGACCGTGTTCGCGGTCGAGCACTGGTGCGCCGCGGTCCACGACTGGGTCTGCTACTCGGCGCCGATCCGTGACGCGCACGGCAACAACCTCGGCGTCATCGACCTCAGCACCACCTGGGACCACGCCAACCCGCTCGGCATGCCGACCATCAACGCGCTCGCCCGGGTCATCGAGCAGCAGACCCGCCAGGTCCCGCTCACCGGCGTGCGGGCCGCCGCCCTCGCCGGCGGGCCGATCCTCCGGCTGCGGGTCCTCGGCCGGGGCGAGGTCACGCTCGGCGGCGTGCCTCTCCTCCTCACCCCCCGCCAGCTGGAGATCCTCACCATCCTCGCCTGCGTCCGCGAGACCAGCCTCAACGAGCTCCACGCCCTCCTCCACGGCGACCGGTCCGTCTCCACCACCACCACGAAAGTCGAGATCTCCCAGCTCCGCCGGGTCGTCGGCGGCAACGTCATCGGCTCCCGCCCCTACCGGCTCATGGTTCCGGTCGACTGTGATCTCGCCGACCTCCTCGACCACCTCGACATGGGCGACGTCGCCGGGGCGACCGCCCTCTACGGGGGCCGGCTCCTCGCCCAAAGCGAGTCGCCCTTCATCGTCGAGCGCCGCCACCACTGCGACGTCGCGCTCCGCACCGCGCTGCTCCGGCACGGCACCACGCCGCAGCTCCTGGTCTTCGCCGACGTGCACGCCCACGACGTCGAGGTCCTCGAGCGGGCCATCACCCGAGCCCACCCCGACGATCCGATCATCCCCGGCGCCACCGCCCGACTCGCCGTCGCTCTCGACCAGCATCTCGGCTGAGCCGAAGCCTCGAACCCACCGCAGCCCACCACAGCCGGTCGACCGCGCGCGCCCAATCATGGTTGACAGCCCTAACCATCAATGTTAGGTATGCTTTCCATGAGTACGGCACAGGCTTCGGAGGAGGCGGAGGAGGACGTGGTGGCCGCGGTCATGACCGCCATGGGCCCAGACGTCCTCAACCGGATGAACGTCGACTTCGAGGACGCGATCCTCATGGTCGGCCGGGTCCTGGGCGAGCGCCCGGACGCCACGGCGGCCCGCATCACCTGGATCGACAGCCGCGGTGTCGACGTCCTGGTCACCGACCCCCGGGGCGAGCACCCCGGCCGGATCGGCTTCACCACCCCCATCACCGAGCCCCACCAGCTCACCGACGAGCTGCTCGGCCTCGTCGCCCGGGCCCGCGAGGTCTCCGGCGAGGAGGGCCTGACGAGCGCCGAGGTCGCCGCGGCCGAGGTCGCCAGCGCCCGCACCTTCCTCACCCAGGTCACCGCGGTCGAAGACATCCACCCCCACCTCCGCCAGATCACCTTCGGCGGCGGTGACCTCCGCGACCTGAACTTCGCCCCCGTCGGCCCTGACACGTTCCTCTTCCTGCTCGTGCCGCCGCCCGGCCGCACCGAGCTGGGCATCGACCAGTCGTTCACCTGGGAGCAGCACGAGCGCATGCCCGAGGCCGAGCGCCCGGTCGGCGCCTACTACACCGTCCGGCGCTGGCGCCCCGAGCCCGCCGAACTCGACGTCCTCTTCGTCCTCCACGAAGACCCCGGTCCCGCCTCGGCCTGGGCGGCCCAGGCCCAGCCGGGCAATCCGGTCGCCCTCTGGGGGCCGCGCACCGCCTTCGACCCGCCGGCCGGCACCGACCGGTACCTGCTCGTCGCCGACGAGACCGGCCTCCCCGCGGTGGCCGTCATCCTCGAGCAGCTCCCCGCGGGCGTCACTGCCCGGGTGTTCGCCGAGGTCGGCAGCCCCGAGGAGCACCACGACCTGCCCGACTCGCCGGCCATCGAGGTCACCTGGCTCTACCGCAATGGCGCGGCGCCCGGCACCACGACCCTTCTCCCCGACGCTGTCAAGGCGATGCCCTGGCCGGCCGGCGACGGCACGACGCCCTACGTCTGGGGCGGCGGCGAGAGCCACACCATGACCGCCGTCCGGCGCTACGTACGCGACACGATCGGACTCGCCCGCGAGGCCGTCGACCTCGTCGCCTACTGGCGCAAGGCGAGCGACCGATGAGGACCGCTCCCCGAGCCCTCGCCGGGCTGCTCGCCATCCTCAGCATCGCGACGATCGCGGTGGCCGGCTGCGGAGGTGACGACGATGACGACGCCGCAGCCGGCGCCGCCGACAAGGCCACGGGCAGCAGCGGCGGGAAGGTCGTCGTCGACCACCAGTTCGGCGAGACCACCATCGACGGCACGCCCGAGACGATCGTGTCGCTCGACCAGCAGTGGACCGACGTCCTCGTCGCCCTCGGCGAGCCGCCCGCCGCCTACGGCCTCGACCCCAACACCGGGGGCAAGGAATACCCGTGGCGCGGTGACGGGCTGGCCGACAGCGAGGGCATCAGCCTCACCGACGGCATCCCCATCGAGAAGGTCGCCACCGCCGAGCCCGACCTCATCCTGGTCGGCTGGGCAGCCGAGGACGAGGCCGCCTACCAGCGCCTCGCCGACATCGCCCCGACCATCCCGCTCCTCGGCAAGGACGCGGCGGTCGACCGCTGGCAGGACATGGCGACAGTCGCCGGCAAGTTCCTAGGCAAGGAGGACGCGGCGAGCAAGCTGGTCAGCGACGCCGCCGCCGACATCGAGGCCCTGAAGGCCGGTCTCCCCGGCCTCGCCGGCAAGACCTACGCCATGGCCAACTTCGTCCCCGGTGACGCCATCTACGTCGTCGCCGATCCCGAGGACGGCTCGGTCGTCGCCTTCCAGGACCTCGGCCTGCAGATCACCCCGACGGTGCTCGAGCAGAAGGCCGACCAGGGACGGGCCGAGCTGAGCCTCGAGAACGCCCAGCTCCTCGACGCCGACCTCCTGGTGCTGTTCACCAACGGCGCCGACCCCAACGAGCTCGTGGGCTACCGCGACCTCCCCGCGGTGAGGCAGGGCGCGGCGGTGGTCCTCGACTACACCGCGGTCATGGGCCTCAACACCCCGACGCCGCTGTCGATCCCGTACTCCCTGGAGCAGATCGAGCCGGCCCTCCAGGCGGCCGCCGCCTAGCTCCGATCAGGGCCGCTCGATGTGGATGGCGTCCTCCTCGGCCGAGGGGGGCGCCTTCTCCGTGGCGACGTCCCGGGTCGTCTCGTCGCCGGTGAACTCGTCGTCGTCAGCGAGCGCTCCGGTCGACGGATCGGGCCGAACAGCGGCGGGTCGCCGCTCGGGCGAGAGCCGCTCGTCGCGCTCCTCCAGGGAGTCGCGGACGCCACCGACCGCGCCCTGGTCCTCGACGCCGAGGGGCTGCTCGGGCGGGTACTCGTCGTTGTCGCCCACGACCTCGTCGTCGAAGGGCTCACCGGCCTGGTCGGAGTCGCTCATCACGCGCGGCTACCCCGGAGGCCGCACAGGGATACGGCAGCGACTTATCCTCGCGGCGATGACCGAGCCCGACGCCGACGCCGCTGAGAGCGGACCGACGCAGGATCCACTGCGGGAACGGCTGCTCGACGCGGCCGCTCGGGTCTTCGCGTCGAAGGGCTACTCGGGCACGAAGATCATGGACATCGTGCGCGAGGCCGGGCTGTCGGCCGGCGCGGTGTACGGGCGCTTCAAGTCGAAGAACGACCTCCTGACCGAGGCCGTGGTGAGCCGGTCGATCCGCCTGGCCCGCTCGCAGCCGGTCGAGGACCGCCAGGTCGCCGACCTGGTCGTCCGGGCAACGTCCGAGAACCGGGGCCCGCTGAGCGACCTGGAGGCCATGCAGCTCGAGGCCTACGTCGCCGCCCGGCGGGAGCCCGAGGTCAAGGCGGCGCTGGCCGAGGCCCGCCGCCGGCGCCGGGCTCACATCCAGCCGCTGGTCGACGCCGCGCTGGAGGACGGCTCGGTCGGGCGGGGCCGCGACCCCGAGTCGATCCTCTACCTCATCGAGACCGTCCGCCTCGGGCTGCTGCTGCAGCGGGCCGCGGGCATGGCCCCACCCGACGAGGACCAGTGGACGGAGCTGATCCGCCGGCTCATGAAGGACCTCGGCAGGCCCGGCCAAGCGACTTGACGAGGTCCGAAGAAAAGTTATTCTTGGCGTATGGCAACGCCGACGGAGCTTCCCGACCAGGCTGAGGTCGACGCCGCGATCAGGGTCGTCCACGACCACGCCGACCGCATCTTCCTGTGGAACTACGACCGGGAGCGGGAGCAACTGGTCACGCTCTACAACAAGGGCATGTCGTCGCAGTGGAACTCGGTGACCGAGCTCGACTGGGACACCGACGTCGACCTCGACCGGCTCGTGAACGAGGCGAAGCAGCCGAACCTCTTCGTCCAGATCGCCCGCAAGGCCGCCGAGATCGACGGGTCGCCGTTCGCCAAGTGGACCGACAAGGAGTTCACCGCGCTGGGCATCGAGACCTACAAGGCCCAGCTCTCGCAGTTCATGCACGGCGAGCAGGGCGCCATGATGGCCGCCGCCAAGATCGTCGAGACCGTCCCCTGGATCGACGCCAAGTACTACGCCGCCACCCAGACCATGGACGAGGCCCGCCACACCGAGGTCTTCGCCAAGTACCTGCACACCAAGCTCGGCGGCGCCTACCCCATGAACGTGGACCTCGAGAAGCAGGTCACCGCCCTGCTCGAGGACTCCCGCTGGGACTTCACCTACCTCGGCATGCAGATCGTCATCGAGAGCCTGGCGCTGGCGGTCTTCGGGGCCATGCTCCGCAACGTCGAGGAGCCGCTGCTGAAGAAGCTGCTGCGCTATGTCATGTCCGACGAGGCCCGCCACGTGGCCTTCGGCGTCCTGTCGCTCCACGAGCTGTACCAGGACATGCCGGCCGCCGAGCTGAAGGACCGCCAGGAGTTCCTCGCCGAGAACACCCTGCGCAGCCGCTACCGGTCGATGAACCCGGAGATGTGGGAGCGCCTCGGGGTCGACTTCGAGGCGGCGCTGCCGTCGATCATGGAGGCCGCGGCCCAGCTCGACACGAGCGCCACCAACAGCTTCAACCAGGGCTTCTTCTCCAAGCTGGTGCCGAACGTCCGCAAGCTCGGGCTGCTCGACGCCAACGACGGCTACCTGCGGCGCCTCTGGGGCGAGGCCGGCCTGCTGGAGTGGGAGTTCGCCGACGACACCGGCGAGGACTACACCGCCTACGACGAGGTCGCCCGCGATCGCGCCGTCGCCGCGGCATCCTGACGCATGAGCCTCAGGGGGAAGGCCGCCATCGTCGGGGTGGCGGATGCGGTGTCGCCGACGGGGGAGCTCGACCAGCACGGTCGGGCGCTCGAGGCGGCGGTCATCAAGGAGGCGTTGGACGACGCCGGGCTGACGCTGGCCGACGTCGACGGGGTCTGCCACGCCACGTCGTCGGTGGGGCTGGCCGAGTACCTCGGCATCCATCCCACCTTCACCGACTCCACCAACACCGGCGGGTCGAGCTACGAGATCCACGTCGAGCACGCCGCCGCGGCCATCGCCGCCGGCCTCTGCGAGGTCGTCATCGGCGTCTATGCCTCGACGCCCCGCGGTGATCGGTCCCGCGGCCGCCAGCGGAGCTTCCAGCGCCCGCCCGGCCCCAACCCGATGGTCGAGTGGGAGCTGCCGTACGGCATGCGCATGCCGATGGGGCCCTATGCCCTGGCCGCCAGCCGCCACATGCACCAGTACGGCACGACGTCCGAGCAGCTGGCGGAGATCGCGGTCAGCACTCGGGCGTGGGCGGCGCTCAACCCGCGGGCCCGCTACCAGGACCCGATCACCGTCGACGACGTGCTGGCGTCGCCCATGCAGTCGTCGCCCCTGCACCTGCTCGACTGCTGCCTGGTCACCGACGGTGCCGGCGCCTTCGTCATGACCTCGGCGGAGCGGGCCCGCAGCCTGCCGAAGCCACCGGTCTACGTGCTGGGCGCGGCGACCTGTCACGACCACTCGATGATCAGCCAGATGCCCGACCTCACCACCACACCCGGCGCGGTGTGCGGGCCGAACGCCTTCCGGCAGGCCGGGGTCAAGCCGGGCGACGTCGACGTGCTGATGGGCTACGACAGCTTCACCATCACGGCGCTGCTGCACCTCGAGGACCTGGGCTTCTGCGCCAAGGGCGAGGGCGGCGCCTTCGTCGAGGACGGCTGTACTGCGCCCGGCGGATCGCTGCCGATGAACACCAACGGTGGCGGCCTCTCCTACACGCATCCGGGCATGTACGGCATGTTCCTGATCGTCGAGGCCGCCCGCCAGCTGCGGGGGGAGTGTGGGCCACGGCAGGTCGCGGAGGCGGAGATCGCTGTGGCCCACGGCTCCGGGATGGTGCTGTCGGTCATGTCGACGCTGGTCCTCGGCGCCGAAGGAGCGTTGTCGTGAAGCGCATCGAACCGCCGGTCGGCGAGGCGGCCGAGCCGTTCTGGGAAGCCACCCGGGACGAGCGCCTCATCCTGCAGTGGTGCACCGCCTGCGAGCAGCCGGTCTGGTACCCGCGGGAGGTGTGCCCGACCTGCCTGGGCGACACGCTCGAGTGGCGCGATTCCAGCGGCCAGGGCGCGGTCTACGCCTGCACGGTCGAGCACAAGGCGGAGCCGCCATACGTCGTGGCGCTGGTCGAGCTGGACGAGGGGGTCCGGCTGCTGTCCAACGTCGTCGGTTCGCCGCCCGACCAGGTGGCCATCGGTGACCGGGTGACGGTCACCTGGGAGCCGCTCTCGGACGGCCGCAACCTTCCGCTGTTCGAACTGGTGAACTAGCCGAAGCTCAAGGCAAAGGGGGGAACACCATGCCGATGGAGCTGGACCTCGGGCCGAGCGCCCGCGCGTTCCGCGACGAGGTGCGGGGCTGGCTGGAGGCGAACCGGCCCGAGGACCTCATGGGCGTCGACGCCGAGCAGCTCGCCCTGCAGCGCCTGCCGGCCGCCGACGCCTGGGCCGCCCAGCTGCACGAGGCGGGGCTCATGTGCGTGTCGTGGCCGAAGGAGTACGGCGGCCGGGGGCTGGGCGGTGTCGAGGTGGCGGTGCTCAACGAGGAGTTCGCCCGGGCCGGGGTCCCGCGGATCACGCGGGGCATGGGTGAGTGGCTGGTCGGGCCGTCGATCATCGTGTGGGGGTCCGACGAGCAGAAGGCCCACTTCCTCCCCCGGATCATCGACGGCACCGACCGCTACTGCCAGGGCTTCTCCGAGCCCGACGCCGGTTCCGACCTCGCCAGCCTGAAGACCCGCGGCGTCGTCGACGGCGACGAGGTGGTCATCACCGGCCAGAAGGTGTGGACCTCGGGGGCGCAGGCCGCCACCATGATGTTCTGCCTCTGCCGGACCGATCCGGACGCGCCCAAACACCGGGGCATCTCCTACGTGCTGGTGCCGATGAAGCGGGCCGACGGCGAGAGCAACGGCTTCGAGCTGCGCCCGATCAAGCAGATGACCGGGCAGTCGCACTTCACCGAGACCTTCATCACCGAGGCCCGGGCGCCGCTGTTCAACGTCATCGGCGGGCTCCACGGCGGCTGGCGGGTCACGATGACGACGCTTGGCAACGAGCGCGGCGGCAACGCCACCACCCAGCACGTCCAGTACGAGCGGCAGTTCCGGGCGGTGCTCGACGAGGTCCGGAAGCTGGGTCGCGAGACCGATCCGCTGGTGCGCCAGCAGTTGGCCTGGGCCCACACCCACGTGCAGATCATGCGCTACCAGGGACTGCGGACGCTGTCCGAGGTGGTCGCCAAGAAGGAGCCGGGCCCGGCCAGCGCGCTCAACAAGATGTTCTGGTCGGAGTACGCCCAGCGCTTCGCCGAGCTGGTGATGAACATCCGGGGCGCCGACTCGATGCTGACCTCCGATGACGACCGCTGGCAGCGGTCGTTCCTCAGCACCCGGAGCGTGACGATCTGGGGTGGTACGGCTCAGGTGCAGCGCAACATCGTCGGCGAGCGGGTTCTCGGGTTGCCCAAGGAGCCGCCGCCTCCGGGGGTGAAGCCGTGACCGCGACCGACGAGGCCGCCAAGGCCGCCGAGCGGGAGGCGCGCCTCCAAGCCGCCGGGAAGGGGATGCTGCTGGCGTACTGGGCGCAGCGGCGGCCCGACGTACCGGCGATCATCGCCCCCACCGGTGATCGCAGCTTCGCCGAGCTGAACGCCCGGACCAACCAGCTCGTTCGGGCGCTGCGGCGCCTCGGCCTCCGGGAGGGTGACGGAGTCGCCCTGCTGTGCACCAACCGGGCCGAGTTCGCCGAGGTCGGCGCGGCCTGCCAGCGGGCCGGCTGGCGGCTCACCACCATCAACTGGCACCTCACCGAGGACGAGGCCGGTTACATCGTCGACGACTGCGAGGCCAAGGCCCTGGTGGCCGACGGCTCGCTCGCCCGGGTCGCCGCCGGCGCCCGCCAGCGGGCCACTCGCTGCGAGGTGGGCCTGGCCGTCGGCGGTCCCATCGACGGCTTCCGGGACTACGACGCCGAGCTGGCCGGTGAGCCGGACGACGACATCGACGACCCGGTGCTCGGCTCGTCGATGCTCTACACCTCGGGCACCACCGGCCGGCCCAAGGGCGTTTACCGGCGCGAGCCCGCGCCCGCGGTCATCGTCAACCTCTTCGACTACCGCGACGGCGACCGCCACCTCTGCACCGGCCCGCTCTACCACGCCGCCCCGCTGGCCTTCTCGCTCAACGTCCCGCTCACCTACGGCGTGGGCGTCGTGCTCATGGAGCGGTGGGACGCCGAGGCCGCGCTCGCCCTGGTCGAGACCTACGCCGTAACCCACACCCACATGGTCCCGACCATGTTCCACCGGCTGCTGTCGCTGCCGGCCGACGTGCGGGAGCGCCACGACCTGTCGACCCTGCGGTCGGTCATCCACGGCGCCGCGCCCTGCCCGGTGGTGGTGAAGCAGCGGGTCATCGACTGGCTCGGCCCGGTGGTGTGGGAGTACTACGCGGCCACCGAAGGCACCGGCTGCTTCGTCGACTCCGGCACCTGGCTGACCAAGCCCGGCACGGTCGGGCGGCCCATCGACGGGCAGGTGCGGATCGGCGACGAAGCCGGCGAGCCGCTGCCGGTCGGCGAGACCGGGCTGGTGTACCTGAAGGCGCCGGACGTCGGGAAGTTCGAGTACTTCAAGGACTCCGACAAGACGGCGTCGACCTACCGGGGCTCGTACTTCACCCTCGGTGACGTCGGCTACATGGACGAGGACGGCTTCCTCTTCCTGACCGACCGCAGCGCCAACGTCATCATCTCCGGCGGGGTCAACGTGTACCCGGCCGAGGTCGACGCGGTACTGCTGGAGCACCCCGCGGTCGGCGACGCCGCCACGATCGGCGTGCCCGACGAGGAGTGGGGCGAGCGGGTGCTGGCCGTCGTCGAGCTGCAGCCGGGCATCGACGGGACCCCGGCGCTGGCGGCCGCGCTGATCGAGCACTGCCGGGCCCGGTTGGCCCACTTCAAGTGCCCGCAGGCCGTGGAGTTCACCGCCGAGCTGCCCCGCCAGGACAACGGGAAGATCTACAAGCGCCTGCTGCGGGACCGCTTCCGCAACGGCGACGGAGGTGAGGCATGACGGGGATATGCGACGGCCGGGTGGTCATCGTCACCGGCGCCGGGCGGGGCATCGGCCGGGGCCACGCCCTGGAGTTCGCCCGCCAGGGCGCCAAGGTGGTGGTCAACGACCTCGGGGGCACCATGGACGGCACCGGCTCGGACGCCGGGCCGGCCCAGCAGGTGGTCGACGAGATCCGTGCCGCGGGCGGCGAGGCGGTGGCCAGCGGCGACAACGTGGCCGACTGGAAGGGCGCCGAGCGGCTGGTCCGCACCGCGATCGAGACGTACGGGCGGCTCGACGTGCTGGTGAACAACGCCGGCATCCTGCGCGACCGGATGCTCGTGAACATGACCGAGGACGAGTGGGACGCGGTCATCAACGTGCACCTCAAGGGCACGTTCGGCCCCGCCCACTTCGCCGCCGAGCACTGGCGGGAGCGCTCCAAGGCGGGCGAGGAGGTGGATGGTCGGCTGATCAACACGTCGTCGACGTCGGGGATCTTCGGCAACGTCGGCCAGACCAACTACGGCGCCGCCAAGGCCGGCATCGCCTCGTTCACGATCATCGCCGCCCAGGAGCTGGCTCGCTACGGCGTCACCGTCAACGCCATCGCCCCGGGCGCCCGCACCCGGTTGACCGAGAACCTCGGCGGCGGACGCCTCGCGCCCGAGTCCGGCGAGTTCGACCGCAGCGCCCCCGAGAACGTTGCCCCGCTGGTGGTCTGGCTGGGCAGCGCCGAGTCCCGCAACGTGACCGGGCAGGTCTTCCTGGTGGGCGGCGGGCGCATCGCCGTCGCCGAGAACTGGCGCCGCGGCCCCGGGGTCGACAAGGGCGCCCGCTGGGACCCCGCGGAGCTCGGCGAGGTCGTGCAGTCCCTGCTCGACCCCGCGTAGGGGGCCGAGCAGGGACCGACGGACGTACTACTTGCCGAGGCCGCCCAGGAGCTCCCCGACGAGGGGGAGCTTGCTCAGCCCGATGCCATTGCCGTTGAGCTGCTCCGTCGCGTCGTCCACCTTCGGCGCGGCTTCACCGAGCGCCATCTCCCCGAGGTCGGGGAGTGTGCCGATGAGCGGAACGCTGACCGGAGGTTCCTCGGCGTGTGCCGCAGAACCGGTACCGAGCACGAAGGCCGCGCTTGCGGCCAGGAGCACCGCTGTTGCCCGGGTGTGTTTCATCGAACCCTTTTCTTCACTCGGGCCCACCGGGCGGGGAGGTTACCGAGCGGCGATGGGTCGACGGCGACGCCAGGCCGAGGCGATCTCCGGCGGCACGAAGCCGTCGTCGGACGGGTTGACGGTGGTGCCGGGCGGGACGATGCCGTCGATGGCATCGAGCGTGTCGTCGTCGAGGCGGACCTCGGCCGCGCCGAGCAGGCCCTCGAGCTGCTCCATCGTGCGGGGCCCGATGATCGGCGCGGTCACCGCGGGGTGAGCCAGGGTGAAGCCCAGCGCCAGGTGGGGCAGCGAGAGGCCCGCCTGCTGGGCCACGGCCTCCAGCTGAGGCACCAGTTCCAGCTTGCGGGCCACGTCGGGCCGCTCCGGGTCGAAGCGCTGGGGCAGCCGGGCGGCCCGGCCCGACGTCGGGGCGTCGGCGCCCGGCCGGTAGCGGCCGGTCAGGAAGCCACCGTTCAGCGGGCTCCACGGGATGACCGCCATGCCGTAGCGCTGGGCGGTCGGCAGCACCGACGCCTCGATGCTGCGCACGAAGATCGAGTACGGCGGCTGCTCGCACCGGAATCGCTCGCGGCCCCGCCGCTCGGCGGTCCACTGGGCCTCGACGATGGCCTCGGCAGGGAACGTCGACGAGCCGAGGTAGCGGACCTTGCCCGCACGCACGAGGTCGGACAGCGCAGCCAGCGTGTCGTCGATGTCGGTGTCGGCCTCCGGGCGATGCACCTGGTAGAGGTCGATGTAGTCGGTGCCGAGGCGCTGCAGGCTGTCCTCGACCGCCTGCACGATCCAGCGTCGCGAGTTGCCCCGCCGGTTGGGGTCGTCCCCCATGGGGCCGTGGAACTTGGTGGCGAGGACGATCTCGTCACGCCGCCCGGCGAGCGCCTTGCCGACGATCTGCTCGGACACCCCGGCCGAGTACACGTCGGCCGTGTCGACGAAGTTGATGCCCGCGTCGAGCGCCCGCTGGATGATCCGGACGCAGTCGTCCTCGTCGCGGTTGCCCATCGGGCCGAACATCATCGCCCCCAGGCACAGCGGGCTGACCTTCACCCCGGTCGAACCGAGCGAGCGGTAGCGCATCAGAACATTCCTCTCAGCAGGCAGTCGGTCGAGGCGAGGTGGACCAGCGCCTGGCGCAGCAGGTCGTTCTTGGACCGGAAGCGGCCGAACAGCTCGTTCTCGGGGACCCCGGCCTCGCGGGTGATGTCGATCATCCGGGTGTCGTTGTACCCCTTGCGGGCGACGACCGTCGCCGTCGCGCTGATGAGCCGGTCCCACACCTCGTCGGTCACAGCGAGATGCCCAGCTCGTCGAGCAGCGGGCGGGAGTAGGTGACGCGGCCGGTGAGCACGTCGGGGTCGCCGGTGCACAGGGCAAGCGCCGCGGCGGCCATGACCTCGGGCGGCTCGTGGCGGTCGGCCGGCACCCGGCGGTCGAGGCCGTGGTGCACGACCCCCGGGGTGGCGACGAGCCCGGCCGGCGAGACGGCGTTGACGGCGATGTGGTCGGCGTGCACCTCGGCGGCCAGTCCCGTTGTGAACCGCTCGAGGGCCGCCTTGCACATGCCGTACACCGCCCCGCCAGCGGCTCTCGTCGCGTCGAACGGCGGGCCCTGGGGGTGGCGCGCCGCACCCGACGAGATGTTGAGGATCCAGCCCCGCTTGCGCTCCTTCATGCCGGGCAGCACCAGCTGCGCCAGCTCGAAGGGCGCCCGGACCTGGACGTCGAACATGAGGTCGTAGTGCCGGGGCGTGAACGTCGCCACCGGCTCGAAGTAGGTGATCGCGGCGTTGTTGACGAGCACGTCGACCGGCCCGAGCTGCCGCTCGACCTCGGCGACCAGCCGGCGGCGGTCGTCGGGGCGTGACAGGTCGGCCGCGATGGCGACCGCGGTGCCGCCGGCGTCTGTGATGGCCTGGACGGTCGTCGAGATGCTGCCGGCGTAGCGGTGGTCGCCCTCGTCGACGGTCCGGGCGGTGACGGCCACCACCGCGCCCTCCGCCGCGAAGCGCCGCGCGATCGCCTCGCCGATGCCCCGGCTCGCCCCGGTGACGAGCGCGACCCGCCCCTCCAGCGCGCCGTGCTGATGGCCGGCCGCGCCGTCACCACCGGCTCCGTCAGGCATCGTCGACCCGAGCGGTCGCGGACCCGGCGAAGACCTCGACACCGTGCTGGTTGTGGGTGCTCACAGTGAGGCTCACGACGGGCGGGCCCCCGTCGTCGCTCACCTCCGCAACCGTCGCAGTGGTCGTGAGGTCGTCGCCGGGCCACACCTGGGCCGTGAACCGGCCGCCGAAGGTGAGCAGCCGGTCGGCGCCGACGAGGTCGGTGAGCATGCGCCCGGTCAGGCCCATCGTCAGCATCCCGTGGGCGAACACGCTCGGGTAGCCGGCCACCTGGGTGGCGAACACCTCGTCGGTGTGGATCGGGTTGTAGTCGCCGGACGCGCCGGCGTACTGCACGATCTGGGTGCGGGTGAGGTTCTCGACCACCACGGCCGAGAACGTCGTACCGGGCTCGAACATCATGGCTGCTCCACTGCTCGCTCGGTCCGGACGCTGATGCCACGGGCCGTGACCACCAGGTTGCCGTCCTGGTCGCGGTACTCGGTGATGGTCTCGGCGAACAGCAGCTTGCCGGCCCGGCGGCCTTGCTTCTCCCAGCGCTCGCCCGGCCGGGTGGTCGCCGTGAGGACGTCCCCGACCCGGGGTGTGCGGTGGTACTCGTAGTGCTGCTCGGCGTGCAGCCCGGTGCCACCGCCCCCGCCGCCTCCCGAGGAGCCGGACGAGCTCGATTGCTCCGAGCGCGGCGGCCGGCCCGTCGCCTCGCGCCCGGAGCCGAACCACGGCTCGCCGATCTTGGGCCGCAACGGGTAGTCGGGGGTGAACTGGGCGCTGGCCTGGACGAACGTCGGCGGCGCCAGGATCCCGTCGGCGTACACCGGGTTCGGGTCGCCGATGCTGCGGGCGAACATCAGCACGTGGCCGGCTTCGATCGGGAAGCGGATCTCGCTCATGACGCAGTCTCCACGGGGACGAGGGGGAAGTGGCACGCGACGACGTGGTCGGGGTCGTCGCCGACCGGGCGGAGCACCGGCTCCTCGGCGGCGCAGCGATCCTGGGCCCGCGGGCACCGGGTACGGAACCGGCAGCCCGAGGGCGGGGCCAGCGGCGAGGGCAGGTCGCCCTCCAGCGCGGGGCCGGCGTCGCCCGCGTCGGGGTCGGGCTCGGGCACCGCGTCGAGCAGCGCGGCCGTGTAGGGATGGGCGGGCGCGGCGTACAGAGCGTCGGTGGGGCCGACCTCGCACAGCTTGCCCAGGTACATCACGGCCACCCGGTCGCTCACGTTCTTCACCACCGCCAGGTCGTGGGCGATGAACACCATCGTCAGCTCGTGGCTGGCCTTCAGGTCCTCCAGCAGGTTGAGGATCTGGGCCTGTACCGACACGTCGAGCGCCGATACGGGCTCGTCGCAGATCAGCAGCGTCGGGTCGAGCACCAGCGCGCGGGCGATGCAGATGCGTTGGCACTGCCCGCCGGAGAACTCGTGAGGGCGCCGGCCCCGAGCGCTCTCCGGATCGATGCCGACGTCCCGCAGGACCGTGTCGACCCGCTCGATGGCGCCGTCCATGCGGCCCCAGATCGACAGGCCCTCGGCGACGATGTCGCCGATCCGCCGCCGCGGGTTCAACGACGAGATCGGGTCCTGGAAGATCATCTGCAGCGCCGGGCGGGTCTGGCGGAGCCCCTCGGCGTCGAGCCGCGAGAGGTCGCGGCCCTGGAACCGGACCTCACCTGAGGTCGGCCGCGGTGCCTGCACGATGGCGCGAGCGGTCGTCGACTTGCCGCAGCCCGACTCGCCGACAAGGCCCAGCGTCTCACCCGCCGCCACGTCGAAGCTGACGTCCGACACGGCCTGCACCGTGGCGTGCCGGCCCAGCGGGAACTCGACCACCAGGTGCTCGACCGACAGCACGATGTCGTCCCGCTCCCGCAGCGCCGCGGTGCCGCTGCCGGCCATCAGGCTGCCTCCAGCGGGTTGAAGCAGGCGAGCTCGTGGCCTGGCTCGATCTCGGTCAACGCGGGTTGCTCCTCTCGGCAGCGGTCCGTCGCGCGGGCGCAACGTGGCGCGAACGGGCAGCCCGCCGGCAGCGCGGTGAGGTCGGGTGGTCGCCCGGGGATGGCCTGCAGGCGGGTGTGGCTCGGCTGGGCGAGCCGGGGGATCGACTGCATCAGCCCCCGGGTGTACGGATGGCGGTGCTGCCGGAACAGCACGCGGGTCGGCGCCCGCTCGACGACGCGCCCCGCGTACATGACGGCGATGACGTCGGTCCGACCGGCGACGACCCCGAGGTCGTGCGTGATCAGGATCATCCCCATCGCCCGCTCGCGGCCCTGCCGGGCCAGCAGCTCCAGGATCTGGCGCTGCACGGTGACGTCGAGCGCGGTGGTCGGCTCGTCGGCGACCAGCAGGCGCGGCCCGCAGGCCAGCGCGATCGCGATCGTGACCCGCTGTCGCATCCCGCCCGACAGCTGGTGCGGGTAGGCGCGGGCCCGGCGCTCCGGCTCCGGGATGCCGACCGACTTGAGCAGGGCCAGCATCGTCTTCTCGGCCTCGGTCCGACCGAGGTCGAGGTGGTGGCGAAGGCCCTCGGTGATCTGGGCGCCGATGCGCATCGTCGCGTTCAGCGACGTCATCGGGTCTTGGAAGACCATGGCGGCCTGGACGCCCCAGACGTCGCGCAGCTGCCGGGGGGACAGGTCGACCAGCTCGCGGCCCTGCAGCTTGATGCTGCCGGTCGTCTCGGCGCTGCGCGCCGTGATGAGCCGGAGGATCGAACGGGCCAGCACGGTCTTGCCCGAGCCGGACTCGCCGACGATGCCGTAGGTCGTGCCGCGGTCGAGGCGCAGCGACACCCCGTCGACCGCGGTTAGCAGGCCGTGGCGGGTCTCGAACGTGGTGCGGAGGTCGGTGACCTCGAGGAGGGGAGCCTCGGTGGAGCCGTTCAGCCGGTTCACAGGTTCGCGTCCCGGGTGTCGAAGCCCCGCCGCAGCACGTCGCCGACGAAGTTCAGCGACAGCACGGTCAGGAACATGGCGGCCGACGGCACCAGCGCCACGTGCGGCGCGTCGCTCATGTGGCGCTTGGAGTCGGAGATCATGCCGCCCCACGTGGGATCGGGTGCCTCGACGCTGAGCCCGAGGAACGCCAGCGCGCCCTCCAGCACGATCACCACCCCCATGGCGACCAGAGCGAACGCGGCCACGGACAGAGCGACGTTGGGGATGATCTCCCGGAACAGGATCCGGCGGCGCCGGGCGCCGAGGACCTCGGCGGCGTGCACGAACTCCCGCTGGGCGATGGCCAGGGTGTTGGCCCGGGCGACCCGGGTGTACACCGGCACCGACAGCAGCCCGACGATCAGCGCGATCGTCGTCAGGCTGCGTCCGACGTAGGCCAGCAGCACCAGCAGCAGGATCAGGCCGGGGAAGGCGAGCATCACGTCGATGCCCGCCATCACCAGCAGCTCCGTGCGGCCCCGCACGAACCCGACTGTGGTGCCCAACGTGCCGCCCACGACGGTGCCGACCAGCACGGCGACCAGGCTGACCGTGAGCGACACCCTCGCGCCGTGGACCAGCCGGGACAGCTGGTCGCGGCCCAGGCCGTCGGCGCCCAGCGGGTGCGCGGCGCTGAAGCCCTCGAGCTTGGACGACACGTCGGGCAGGATCGGGTCGTCGACCGGCAGCATCGTGGCGAAGACCGCGCAGAACGCCACGGTCCCGAGCCACGCCACCGCCAACCAGAAGGCGAGGCCCCGCTTGTCGCGGCGCTTCCTCGCGACCGGAACGGCGGCCGGCGCCGCGACGACGACCCCTGGCTCGTCAAGCAGCTGCAAGTCGGCCATGGCGGATCCTCGGGTCGAGCAGCGAGTAGAGGAGGTCGACGACGCCGTTGATGATCACGAACGAAGCCGCGATCACGAGGGCGATGCCCTGCACCACCTGCAGGTCGCGCTGCAGGATCGAGTCGACGAGCAGCCGGCCAACCCCGGGCACGGCGAACAGCGTCTCGACGATGACCGAGCCGCTGATGATGGCGCCGACCTGTAGGCCGACGACCGTCATCAGCGAGAACGAGCTGGGCCGCAGCGCGTGGCGGAACAGGATCCGGGCGGGCGAGATGCCCTTGGCCCGCGCCATGGTGATCGAGTCCTGTTGGAGGGTGGCGATCATGTCCGACCGCAGCAGCCGGGTGAACACCGCCAGCTCGCCGATGGCCAGCGACAGCGCGGGCAGCAACGCGGTCCGCAGGTTGTCGAGTGGGTCCTCGGTGAGGCGGGTCCACCCGGTGGCCGGCAGCCAGCCGAACCCTTCGGCGAACACCAGGATCAGCAGGATCGCCATCATGAAGTTGGGCACCGCCAGGAGCCCGAAGGTGGCTCCGGTGATCGCCCGGTCGGTGGTGGTGCCGGCCTTGTAGGCGGACCAGGTGCCGAGCGGGATCGCGATCGCCAGCGCGATCCCGATGGCCAGCAGCCCGATCTCCAGCGTCACCGGCAGCCGCTCCTTGATGGCCTCGCTGACCTCCTGGCCGCTGCGATATGACCGCCCGAGGTCACCGGTCGAGGCGTCGGCCAGCCAGGCGCCGTAACGGGTGGGGATCGGGTCGTCGAGCCGCAGGTCCTCCCGCACCTGGGCGCGGGCCTCGGGCGTGGCGTTGTCCGGGCCGAGGATCTGCACCTCGGGGTCGCCCGGCAGGAGGCTCGTGAGCATGAACGTCAGGAACGAGACCACCAGGAGCGTCAGCACCAGCGTCGGCAGCTTGGTCAGGACCAGGCGCATGGCTACCCGGTGGTCCAGACGTTGGCCCACACGTTCGTGCCGTTGGGGCTGGTGCCGCCCTTCGAACCGTCCGGGTAGGTCCAGCCGTCGACGTTCTTGACCTCGTCCCGCACGGCCACCACCGAGAGGGTCTGGCCGGCATAGATCGCCGGGATGTTCTCGTTGGCGATCTCGACGATCTTCTCCACCTCGGCCTTGCGCTCGGTGATGTCGTCGGTGGCCCGGATCTTGGCCAGCGCCTCGTCGATGCCCGGGTCGCTGAACCGGGCCACGTTGAGCGGGCTGCCCTCGGTGAAGATCGGGTAGAGGGTCACGCCCGGGTCGCCTTCCTGGCCGGCCCGGAAGCACTTGACCTGGAAGTCGCCCGACAGGGCCTCGCTGATGTGGGTGGCCTGCTCGACCTGGCGCAGCTCGACCTCGACGCCGACGGCGTTCCACAGCGCCTGGATGAGCTGGGTCAGCTCGTTGAGGCTGGGGTCGGGCGGGCAGTCGTAGCGCAGCGTGATCGGCGACCCGGGGGCCTTGCCGTCGGAGCGCTCGGGGTCGTTGACGTACGACTCCAGGTCCTTCGCCGCGGCCTTCGGGTCGTACTTGTACCACTTCTTGGCCGCGGCCTCGGAGTAGTACGCGTCGTCCGGGCTGAACAGCTGCGTGGCCACGGGCACCATCCCGCTTCCGCCGAGGACGTCGATGAGCTGGGTCTGATCCGTGGCCTGGGCGAGGCCGCGCCGCACCCGGACGTCGTCCACCGGCGGCTTGGCGGTGTTGAACACGCTGATGCCGGTGTTGTTGCCGAGGAACTCGTAGTTGTCGACGCCGTCGATGTCCCGGAGCTTGGCGACCGTGCCTTGGCGCAGGCTCTGCACCACGTCGACGTCACCGGTCTTCAGGCTGGAGATCCGGGTGTCCTCGTCGGGGATGGGCCGGAACACGATCTCGTCGAGGTACGGCAGGTCCTTCTGCCAGTAGTCCTCGTTGCGGGTGACGACGAGGCGGCTGTCCCGCTCCCAGCTCTTGAACACGAACGGCCCCGTGCCGACCGGCTTGGCGGGGGCGTCCTCCCCGGCGGCCTTCGCCGCGGTCGGGGAGAACGGCCACCCGGCGGCGAGCACCAGGTTGTAGGGGAAGCCCGAGTTGGGCTGCTCCAGCACGTACGCGACGGTGAGGTCGTCGACCTTCTCCATCGTCACGCCGGCCAAGCCGCCGAGCAGGTTCGAGCCCGGGGCGATGAGGTAGTCGTCGAAGACCGCCTTCAGGGCGTCGGCGTTGAGCGGCGTGCCGTCGTGGAACTCGATGCGGGAGCGCAGCTTCAGGGTCCAGCGGGTGAAGTCGTCGTTGGGCTCGATCGATTCGGCCAGGTACGGCTTCAGCTCACCCTCCGAGTTGATCTTCATCAGCGGGTCGTAGATGGCGTAGGCGACCGAGGTGCCGGCATTGGCGATGTTGGACTTGCCGGGGAGGAAGCCATTGCTCTCCGCCTCGAGGCCGACGGTGATCGACCCGCCCTTGACGGGCTTGCCCTGGTCGGAGACGTCCCGGATGGCTCCGGTGACCTCCCCGCCGTCGCCCCCGTTCCCCTTGGTCTTCTCGTCGTCTGAGCCGCTGCATGCCGTGGCTGCTGCGGCCAGCGACGCGGCGACGAGCACTATCGCCAACTTCCGCATCGTGTCCCCCCGATGTGTCAGATGTCTCGGCCGCCCCCGCCCCGGATCTTCGCCGACTGATGCGACTGCGTCAAGTCTCTAACTATTTGCATTACCAAAGATTGTTACCCTTTGGAAACTTCGATACTCTAAACATTGTGGCCGATGGGGACAGGGGGAACGGGGTGGAGGCACCGCGCGCGTCAGGCTGGCGGCTCATGGGCGCGGCGGTCCGCCACCGACGGCGAGGTGTGACGTTGGGGGTGCTCACCGGCTTGGTGTGGACCGGCGCCAAGGTGAGCACCGGCTTCCTGGTGGGCCGGGCGGTCGACCGGGGCATCGAGTCCGACGACACCGGCGCGCTGGTGCGGTGGTCGGCGCTGCTCGGCTGCGTGGCGCTCGTGTCGGCGACCTTCACGGGTCTACGGCGCTACATGGCCTTCCGGGAAGCGCGGTGGATCGAGCTCGACCTCCGCGACCGCCTGTTCGCCCACATCCAGCGGCTCCACTTCGCGTTCCACGACGCCAACCAGACCGGGCAGCTGATGAGCCGGGCCAACACCGACCTCCAGCAGGTCCAGGCCTTCCTGGTCATGATCCCGCTGACGATCTCCAACGGCGTCACGGTCGTGGCGGTCACGGCGATCCTCGCCACCATCGACCCGCTCCTCACGCTGCTGGCGCTCGGCTCGTTGCCGTTCCTGAACGTGCTGGCCACCCGGTTCTCCCGGCGGCTGCAGCCCTACGTCATGGGGATCCAGCGGGAGTCCGCCGAGCTGGCCGCGGTCGTCGAGGAAGCCGTGTCCGGCGTGCGGGTGGTCAAGGGGCTGGGCGCCGAGGACGTGCAGGCCGACCGCCTCCGGGCCGAGGCCGCCGACGTCTACGACCAGTCGATCGGCGCCGTCCGGACCCGGGCCCGCTACCTGCCGGGCCTGGAGCTGGTGCCCAACATCGGGCTCATCGCGGTACTCGGCTACGGCGGCCACCAGGTGCTCGAGGGCAACCTGTCGCTCGGGTCGCTGGTGGCCTTCAACGTCTACATCGGGATGCTCATCTGGCCGCTGCGGATGCTGGGCACCATCGTCGCCCAGGCCCAGCGGGCGGTCGCCGCGGGCGAGCGGGTCGACGAGGTGCTCAACACGGCGCCCGAGATCAAGGACCCGACGCATCCCCGAACCCTCCCGGGCGTCGGGCACGGTGGTCTCGGCGAGGTGCGGTTCGAGCAGGCCCGGTTCGGCTACGGGCGGCGGCGGCCGGTGCTCGACGACTTCGACCTGCACATCGCCGCGGGCGAGTCGGTGGCGCTGGTGGGGGCCACCGGGTCGGGCAAGTCGACCGTGGCCCGGCTGGTGCCCCGGTTCTACGACCTGGAGGCCGGGCGGCTGCTGGTCGACGGCGTCGACGTGCGGTCGCTGCGGGTGCGGGAGCTGCGCCAGGCGGTCGGGCTGGTGTTCGAGGACACCTTCCTCTTCGGGGACACCATCGCGGCGAACATCGCGTTCGCCGACCCCGACGCGTCGCACGAGGCCATCGAGCGGGCGGCGGCGCTGGCCGGTGCCCACGAGTTCGTCACCGCCCTGCCCGAGGGCTACGGGACGCTGGTGGGCGAGCGGGGCTACTCGTTGTCGGGCGGGCAGCGGCAGCGGATCGCCATCGCGCGGGCGATCCTCGCCGACCCCCGGATCCTGATCCTCGATGACGCCACCTCGGCGGTCGACCCCACCAAGGAGCACGAGATCCGGGGCGCGTTGACCACGGTCATGCAGGACCGGACGACGATCATCATCGCTCACCGGCCGGCGACGATCGCCCTGGCCGACCGGGTGGTCATGCTCGACGACGGTCGCATCGCCGCCGAGGGCACGCACGAGCAGCTCCTGCTCGAGGAACCCCGCTACCGGAACCTGTTCGCGCTGGAGGCGGCGGGGGTGGCGGGCTGATGTGGATCTCCCCGTCGGGCGTCAGCGAGGACGACAAGCTCGACGCGGCCGAGGCCCGGCACGTCATCCGGCGGACGGCCCGGTTCCTGCGGCCCTACCGGGGGCGGGTGGTCGTCGGGTTCCTCATGGTCACCCTGTGGACCGCCACCGTGCTGGCCGGGCCGTACCTGGTGCGGCGGGGCATCGACGACGGCATCAAGGCCCATGACGGTGGGGTCCTGAACGTCGCGGTCGTCGGCTACGTGGTGGTCGCCATGCTGGCGTACGTCACGAACCGGCTCCAGATCGGGCTGATCAGCCGGGTCGGCGAGGAGTTCCTGCAGGACCTCCGCAACCGGCTGTTCGCCCACATGCAGCGGCTGTCGATGCCGTTCTACGACCGCACCCAGGCCGGGGTGCTGGTGTCGCGGATGACGTCGGACGTCGACTCGCTGTCGGAGCTGGTGCAGCTGGGCCTGGCGATGTTCGTGGCCAACGGGATGTTGCTGCTGGTCTCGCTGGTGGTGCTGGCCACGGTGTCCTGGCAGCTGCTGCTGCTCTGCTCGGTGGCACTGCCGCCCGTCATCGCCGCCAGCATCAAGTTCCAGCGGGACTCCAACCGCGCGTACCTGGACGTGCGGGACCGCATCGGGTCGACGCTGACCCGCCTGCAGGAGGGCATCGCCGGGGTACGGGTGGTACAGGCGTTCACCAGGGAGGACGTCGAGGCCGAGCGCTTCCGGGTCGGCAACCGCGGCCTCTACGAGAGCCACATGCGGTCGGTGAAGGTGTCGGCCTGGTACCTGCCGGTCATCGACCTGGCCGGGTGGGGCACCACGGCGCTGGCGCTGGGTGTTGGGGGGTGGTGGGTGCACGAGGGAATGCTCACCGTCGGCACGGTGGCGTTCTTCGTGCTGGCGCTGTCGAACCTCTTCGAGCCGGTGCAGCAGCTCAGCCAGCTGTTCAACACCGTGCAGGCGGCCGGGGCCGGGCTCCACAAGGTCTACGAGCTGCTCGATACACCGGTCGACGTGGCGGAGCGCGTCGGGGCCGTGGACCTGCCGGCCCGGGGCGACATCTCGATCGAGGGGGTGAGCTTCGCCTACGTAACCGGGCCTGAGGTCCTGCACGACGTGACGCTGCACATCCCGGCGGGCGCCCGCCTGGCCCTGGTGGGGCCGACCGGCGCCGGCAAGTCGACGCTGGCCAAGCTCGCCGCCCGGCTGTACGACCCGACCGCAGGTGTGGTGCGCGTCGGCGGGGTCGACCTGCGGGACGCCACGCTGGCCTCGCTGCGGTCGCGGGTGGTGGTCATCCCCCAGGAGGGCTTCCTGTTCAACGGGACCATCCGCGACAACGTCCGGCTGGCCCGGCGAGGGGCTACCGACGCCGAGGTCGACGCCGCGCTCGCCGCCGTCGGGGCGTACGACCGCTTCGCCGCGCTGCCCGAAGGCCTCGACACCGAGGTGCGGGAGCGGGGCAGCCGGCTGTCGGCGGGAGAGAAGCAGCTGGTGTCGATGGCCCGCACGGCGCTGGCCGACCCGGCGGTGCTGGTGCTGGACGAGGCGACGTCGTCCCTCGACCCGGGCACCGAGGCGCTGGTGGAGCGAGCGGTCGACGGCCTGATGGAGGGCCGGAGCGTGGTGGTGATCGCGCATCGGCTGACAACGGCCGAGCGGGCCGACGTGGTAGGTGTGGTCGATGGCGGCAGGCTGGTGGAGCTGGGCACCCACGCGTCGCTCGTCGCCGCAGGCGGGGCCTACGCAGCGCTGTACGCCACCTGGACCGCCAGCGTGGCGTCTCCCGAGGATGGGTCCGAGGTGGAGGTGAGGGTCGATGCCCAATGACCCAGCTACGTTGACGAACGTGGATCGCGAACCGATCGAGCTGGCGACGCGCGCCGCTGCACGGCTGTCCAAGGTCGTCGAGGTGGCGCTCGACGAGGTCGGCCTCAGCCTGCCGCAGTACCGGCTGATGGTGCTGCTGGTCGACGGCTCGGCCGTCGCCACGGCGCTCGCCCGGCGGCTGACGGTCAGCCGCCCGAGCATCACCGCCCTGGCCGACGGGCTGGTCGAGCGGGGGTTCGTCGAACGGGTCACCGACACCCGCGACCGACGCTGCGTGACCCACAGCCTGACCGACGCGGGGCACACCGCCCTGCGGGCGGGCGACGAGGCGATCCGGGCGCGGCTGGAGCGCACGGTCTCGTTCCTGCCCGCCCGGAAGCGCAAGGCGGCGGTCGACGGGCTGGCGCTGTGGATCGAGGCCCTCGACCTCAAGCGGGAGGACGACGAGGCGATCGCCGCAGCCGAGCGGGCGACGACGCGGGCGACCGAGCGGGCCAAGGCGAAGGCATAGCGAGGTCCCGGTCCCATGGACATCTTCGAAGCGATCAAGACCACCCGCGCCATGCGGCGCCTCGACCCGGACAAGCCGGTGAGCGACGCCGACGTGTTGACCATCGTCGAGGCCGCCACCAAGGCGCCGAGCGGCGGCAACCGTCAAGCGGTGCGCTGGCTGGTGGTCCGCGATGCCGACAAGCGGCGACAGCTCGGCGACATCTATGCCGCCTGCTGGGACATCTACTCGAGCCAGCCGGGGCCGCTGACGTCGTCGGCGCCGCCGGAGTCGGACGCCCAGGCCCGAGTGCGCTCGTCGGCCGCCTACCTGGGGGCGCACATGGGCGAGGCGCCGGTGATCATCCTGCCGTGCTCCCGTAAGGGCATCGGCGAGTCGTCGGTGTTCCCCGGGGTGCAGAACCTGTGCCTGGCGGCCCGGGCGCTCGGCCTCGGCACCACGCTGACGACCATCCACCGGCTGCGGGAGCCCGAGGTGCGGGCGGTCCTCGACGTGCCCGAGGACGTCGAGACCTGGGCGATGATCCCCGTCGGCCACCCCCTCGGCCGCTGGGGCGAGGCCCGGCGCCGCCCGGTCGCCGAGGTCACCTACTGGGACGCCTGGAAGCAACCCCCGCCGCCGTAGGGGCAGCGGACAGACTGCGGGCATGGACGAGTTCTCCGCCCTGATGGCCGCGCTCGACCCGGCGATGATCGTGGTGACTGCGGCCGACGGCGACGAGCAGGCGGGTTGCCTCGTCGGGTTCCACGGCCAGTCCAGCATCGACCCGCCCCGCTATGGCGTGTGGCTGTCGAAGGCGAACCACACCTACCGCGTCGCTCTGGAGGCCACCCACCTGGGGATCCACCTGCTGGAGGCGGGCGACCGCGAGCTGGCCGTCGCCTTCGGCACCCGCACCGGCGAGGACCCCGGGGTCGACAAGTTCGCCGGGCTGGCCCACGAGCGGGGCCCGGGCGGCGTTCCGCTCCTGACCGCCTGCCCCCACCGGTTCGTGCTGCGCCGCACCGCGCTGCTCGACGACGGCGGCGACCACGTCCTGCTGACCGGCGAGCCGCTCGACCCGGTGGCCGGTGAGCCTTTCGATCCGCTCCGCCTGGCTGCGGTCGACGACCTGACCCCCGGTCACCCCGTCGAGGACCACCCTTGACGCGGGCGACGTCGCCTCGAGCCAATACTTCGGATGTTTAAATTGTTAGAGACTTGACGTATCTCCCCCGACGGAGGATGATCCCGGGGGAAGCGGGGGGTACGTCCACGATGATGAGTGATCCCGTCGACGAGGTGAAGGGCTGGCTCGAGGACAACTGGGATCCTGAGCTCACCGTGGGGGAGTGGTGGGAGCGCCTCGGGCACGCCGGGTGGGCGGCGCCGCTGCTGCCGGTCGACACCTACGGGCGCGGCCTCAGCCGGGGCGACGCCCTGCGGGTCGGCCGGGCCATCGCCGAGTTCGGGGCACTCGGGGCGCCCGCCGGCCTCGGCCTGGCGCTCGCCGCCCCGACCATCGCCGCCCACGGCACCCGCGACCAGGTCGACCGCTACATCCCGGACATCGTCACCGGCCGCCTCGCCTGGTGCCAGCTGTTCAGCGAGCCCGGTGCCGGCTCCGACCTCGCCGGCCTCAACACCCGGGCGGTCCGCGACGGCGACGAGTGGGTCGTCAACGGCCAGAAGGTATGGACGTCGGCCGGCCACATCGCCGACCTCGGCATGCTGCTCGCCCGCACCAACCCGACCGCGCCCAAGCACCAGGGCATCACCTGGTTCGTGCTCGACATGCGCCAGCCCGGCGTCGACGTGCGCCCGCTGCGCCAGATGACCGGCAGCACCGCGTTCAGCGAGGTCTTCTTCACCGACGCCGTCGTCGCCGCGGGCGACCACATCGGCGACGTCAACGACGGCTGGGCGGTCGCCAACACCACCCTGGCTGTCGAGCGGGCCGGCATGGGCGCCGGCAACAACGCTCCCGCCCGCGGCACGCTCATGGCGCGCCCGGGCACGGTCGCCGGCGATCTCGCCCGGCGGGCCGGCGACTTCGCCCCGTCGACGCGGCCGGTCCCCAGCCGGCCGCAGTCGGAGCAGACAACAGGGCGGACGTCGCCGGCCAACCTCTACATCCGGCTCGCCCGCCGCGTCGGCCGGGCCGGCGAGCCGGCGATCCGCCAGCGGGTCGTGCAGGCCCACGTCCTGGGCGAGCTCCGCCGCCTCACGACCGAGCGCCACAAGGCGGTGCGGGCCGCGGGCGGCGACATCCCCGGCGTCGCCAACTTCTCCAAGCTGTTGATGGCCGACATCCTGCGGCGCCACCGCGACCTCGGGCTGCAGCTCCTCGGCCCGCGAGGGATGCTCCACGGCTACGGCGCCGACGAGCGCGCCGCCCTCGCCGCCGACACCACCGACGTCCCCGCCGGGCGGGAGGCCTTCGTCGTCACCGAGCAGGCGCTGGGCGCCCAGGCGATGCCGATCTTCGGCGGCACCGACGAGATCCAGCGCAACATCATCGGCGAGCGGGTCCTGGGCCTCCCGAAGGAGCCGGGCGACGGCGAGCTGGCCCGCCGCCCGTTCAACGAGCTGCCGAGGAACGGCTGACCCGGGCGGGGGCGAGCAGCATCTGCAGCGCCTGCTCGACGATGTCGCTGTCGATCTCGTCCTCGATCGCCGAACCGAGCGCGAAGCCTTCGAGCAGCGCCATCACGGCGTTGGCGAGCGCCGGGATCGGCATCCGGAACGTGATGCCGAGCTCCTCCTCCTGCTGTCGCAGCAGGGTGGCGACGCTCTCGCGCACCACGACCCGCTGCTCGCGCAGCCGGTCGCGGGTGGCCGTCCCGCTCTGGCCGAGCAGCGCCATCTCGGCGAACGCTCGGGTGCGGCGCCGCCCCTCGCCGGCCATCGACGCGTACCAGCGGCCGATGACGTGGAGCCGCCCCTCCATCGAGGCCTCGGCCGAGAGCTCCTGTTGGAGCGCCGCCATCTCGTCGGCGACCTTGCGCTCGAGCGCCGCGAGGTAGAGGTCCTCCTTGCCCGAGAAGTTCGAGTAGAGGGCGCCGGTGGTGTAGCCGGCCGCCTCGGCGATGTCGGTGATCGACGTGGCCGCGAACCCCTTCACGTCGAACAGCTCCTGGGCCGCCTCGATCAGTGCCTCCCGCGTCCGGGCCTGGCTCTCGTCACGACGGAGACGCTGGCGGCGGGGCACGCGCGGAGGATAGCGTCACCATCCAAATAGCCGCACTATCGAGGGAAGGCAGCGATGGCACACGTGTTCTTGTCGGACGACTGGTTCGACGCAGTCGAGGAGCTCCGCGACGAGATGCCCGAGCCGCCTGCGGCGATGAAGGACCTCAAGGTCAACATCGTCGTGGCCGGCGGGCCCGAAGGCGACCGCGAGGTCCACATGGACGGCGGCCGGTTCGAGCGGGGCCTCGCCGACGGCGCGTCGGTCAAGCTCACGGTCCCCTACGACGTCGCCAAGTCGATGTTCATCGAGGGCAACCAGCAGGCCGCCATGCAGGCCTTCATGAGTGGGCAGATCAAGGTCGAGGGCGACATGACCAAGCTCATGGCCATGCAGACCGCCGGCGGGCCGACGCCCGAGCAGCAGGCCCTCCAGGAGAAGCTCAAGGCCCTCACGGCCTGACGCACTCCGTTCTCCTCGCTGGATCTGGTGTTCCAGCACCAGATCCAGCTAACAGAGGCGCGGGTGGGGTGGCACTAGCCTGAGGTCCTTTGCCGCGATGACGCCATCCGCACGGAGGACCAGACAGTGCACGAGTTTCGGACCCACACCTGTGGGGAGCTCCGCGTCGAGGACGTTGGCGTGGAGGCTCGGCTCTCGGGGTGGGTCAAGACCGTTCGGGACCACGGCGGGCTGACCTTCTTCGACCTGCGCGACCAGTACGGCGTGACCCAGGTGGTCATCCCCGCCGACGCCGACCCCGCGGTGAAGGAGATCGCCCGGTCGCTGGCGCGGGAGTCGACCGTCACGGTCACCGGCGTCGTCAGCCAGCGGCCGCCCGACACGGTGAACCCGGATCTCGCCACCGGCGAGGTCGAGATCTTCGCCGCCGACCTCACGGTCCAGGGCGCGGTGCGGGCCCAGCTGCCGTTCGAGACCCGGGGCGACACCACCGCGGGCGAGGAGGTGCGGCTGCGCTACCGGTTCCTCGACCTTCGCACCGAACGCATGCAGCGCAACCTGCAGCTGCGCTCGGCGATCATCGCGTCGCTGCGCCGGCGCATGACCGAGCACGGGTTCATGGAGATCCAGACCCCGGTGCTCACCAGCTCGTCACCGGAGGGCGCCCGCGACTACCTCGTGCCCAGCCGGCGCTACCCGGGCAAGTTCTACGCCCTGCCCCAGGCGCCCCAGCAGTTCAAGCAGCTGCTGATGGTC